>OJBS01000106.1_pt1 | contig 37075 bp, 27 predicted proteins | sample 1590941 | NCBI WGS metagenome assembly OJBS01 (sample SAMN05416785, study PRJEB24817) | seawater metagenome | isolation source: Sea water | place: Canada:Atlantic | collected 2013-11 | reverse complement strand
TCTGGCTCTGGCTCTGGCTCTGGCTCTGGCTCTGGCTCTGGCTCTGGCTCTGGCTGATCAGGCTCGTCCGTCAGAGGCAACTCTGGCTCGGCGGCCGGCTCTGACAATCCTCCGCCGGTATCAATCGGCTGAATATCCGGATTGTCAGGGCCAATGGTGATGCTCTTGCGTAAGACTTCAGGCTCAGGTTCTGACTGCTCCCGTGCGACAGAATCATCATATTGCTGCGATACAAGCCACCAGGAACCGGCAAGCATAACCAAAGCCAGCGCAGGCCAACGCAGGTTAATCGGCACCGAAAACGTCCGTTTGGCGCCATTTTCAGTCGACACCATATCCAGCCATACAGCTGGTGTCACTCGCTTGAGACGGGAAAAACTCCCCTGACTCAAACTGTGTAATTGTGACAATTTCCCTGGCGACAGCAACTCCTTGCGCTTACCACCAGCTCGGTGAATTCGGGGCTCGAGATAAGCGGCGACTTCTTCTTTTGTCAGTGGGCGAAGATGAACCTGATGCACGCCGGCACCGTCCCCTGACAACCCAAGCATCTCAATCAACCGCCCGCTGCCACTGAACACAGGAACCGCCGCCGCAGATCGATCTGCGGATTCAAAAGCAGAAAACAACAATCTCAGTAGCTCGGTGGGTGCACGATCCGCATCATCGATCAGCAGGACCATCCGCTGCCCCTTCCGAGCCCTGATTTCAGACCATCGGAAAAAGCCGTAAATGGCGTCACGCGCACCTTCGCCAGGATTCAACCCTTTGTGCGCAATACCGAGCAGCGCCCGTGACAGCGCCTGAGTACTCGTCAGCGCCGCAGCTGGTACCCGATGAAAATCCAGACGGGAAGACTCACTTCTCACCAGTTCCGCAAGCAACCGACTTTTGCCCGCCCCCACATCACCAGTGAGAAGCAAAGCGAGGTCACCAAAACCACAGAGGTGACGAAGCGTTTCCAGGGCGTGGTGGCGAGAGGCATCCGGAAAGAAGGGTGTTTCCATATCCAACGGATCGGCCCTTAACCCATAACGCTCCTGGAGTCGCGGAAACAAACCACCACCGTCATGACTATTGAGTCCTTCGTTGTTCACCGTCATTCCCTGCTTTATCCCAGATCAATACCTGTTCAGACTTCTCTACAAAAGCCCCGAAGCGTGGCATCCAGTTCTCGCCTATCCACCGCATCCGTCACCACAGCATCCCCGAGCCTGCGAAGGAGGACCAAGCGTAACGAACCATCCACATTCTTCTTGTCGACTGCCATCAATCGCAGAAAATCATCGGGAGACATCCCCGTGGGTGCAAACGCCGGAAGCTTGGCTCTCTCGATAATGCGCACAACCCTGGCACGATCCTCTTCGGTTATCATGCCCTGGCGCAAGGAAAGATCCGCAGCCATCATCATGCCAGTACCAACAGCCTCGCCGTGCAGCCAGTTGCCGTATCCAGCGAAGGTCTCAATGGCATGACCAAACGTGTGCCCAAGGTTGAGTATTGCCCGTAAACCACCTTCTCTTTCATCTTTTGCTACAACGTCCGCCTTGCAGGCGCATGAGCGATAGATAGCTTCCACCAAGGCTGTTGTTTTCAGATCAATGAGCGACGTAATTTCTTTCTCAAGCCAGGCCAGAAAATCGGTGTCCCGAATCAGGCCATACTTGATAACTTCCGCAAGGCCAGCAGACACCTCCCTTGGAGAAAGGCTCCTCAGACTGTCGGTATCGATCAGTACAACTTCCGGTTGGTGGAACGCACCGATCATATTCTTGCCCAACGGGTGATTGATACCGGTCTTTCCTCCGACCGAGGAGTCCACCTGCGACAACAATGTCGTCGGGATCTGGATAAAAGAGACACCACGCTGGTAGGAAGCGGCGGCAAACCCGGTCATATCCCCAACCACGCCACCCCCCAAAGCAACCAGCGTGGTTTTGCGGGAGTGACGCTTCTCCAGCAAACCGTCGAAGATACGGTTTAGCGTCTGCCAATCCTTGTATTTTTCACCGTCTGGAAGCACAACCGTATCTACCTGCTTTCCAGGGAAACAGGCTCGGGCTGACTCAAGATACAAGGGCGCAACCGTTTCGTTGGTGACGATCATGACTTGTGAACCAGAGACAAAGGGACTCAGATCATAGCTACCCAGCAGCCCCTGACCGATAACGATTGGGTAACTTCGATCGCCCAGCTCAACCGTCAACTCCCGCAGTGAGTCACGCATGATTTCTGCCTTCCTTACGTATTTGCCTTTTGTGGCGAGGTGTCCTCGGATTAATCCGGTTCACCAATTGCCGTACGACCAGTCTGGGGCTCTTGCGGTCAGTAAACATGACGACATCGGCCAAGAGCGAATAGATAGGGTCCCGCACGGCAAACAGATTTCTAAGGACCGCCTCGGGGTCGTCATTCTGCAACAGGGGACGATTGCGATCCCGCCTCGTTCTTTCAACTTGCTGCTCAATCGAGGTTTTCAGGTACACCACGACGGAATCGCGTTTAAGATGCGCGTGATTCTCTTCTTTCATCACCGCGCCACCGCCCGTCGCCAACACTGTCTGTGGATATTCCGACAGTTCAGCCAACATGGCCGTTTCACGATGCCGAAAGCCGTCTTCCCCTTCTACGTCGAAGATCCAGGGAATATTGGCGCCGCACCGCTCTTCAATAATCCGATCGGAATCGAGAAAGCGATAGCCCAGCTCTTTGGCCAGCATGCGACCAATTGTGCTTTTTCCCGCACCCATTGGGCCGACCAGGACAACTCGTTTTGGCAAGGACATAACTTCCGCTCATCTACATTCCGGCGCGTGAGAATATCACAGGGTAACGTTTTCCATAAGTTTCAGGAAATGAACCGACAAAAAAACCGCCGTGCGGAACACGGCGGTTTTTTTGTCGGATGCAACCCGATTACTGAATCAGGTCGCTCTTGATGATCTTCGGTGTGATGAAGATCAACAGTTCGCTACGCTCATCGATATGCTCGGTGCGCTTGAAGAGTCGGCCAAGATAAGGAATATCACCCAAGAAAGGCGTCTTGGTCGTGGTGGTCGCTACTTCTGATTGGAAAATACCCCCCAAGACCACAGTTTCGCCATTTCCAACCAACACCTGCGTCGTTACCTCATTAGTGTTGATAGCCGGAATACCGGCGGTTACTTCGCCACGAGAGTCCTGATTAACCACCAGATCCATAATGATTTTGTCATCCGGGGTAATCTGAGGGGTTACTTCAAGCGACAGTGCCGCTTCCTTGAACGATACGGAAGTCGCGCCGCTGGAAGCAGCCTCTTGGTAAGGAATCTCCTCACCAGACTTGATTTTTGCAGTCTGGCGATCAGCAGTCACCACACGAGGTTGGGAGACAACTTCTGCCTGCCCGTCACTTTCCAGGGCGGAAAGCTCTAGATCCACAAGGAAGTCGTCACTACCCCAACCAATAGCGAAAGAGGATGCGCCTTGCCCTGAGACACCAAGATCAACTGCCAGAGCACCAGGGAAAGTAATGGTATTGTTATTGCCATTGGCCGCATCACGAGCCTCGCCAACAGCCCCCTGAGAGCCACCGACAGAGATAACACTACCATCGCCCCTGACATCATAGGCGGCACCGCCCCAACGAACGCCGAGGTTTTCAGCAACGTTGGTTTGCGCCCTTACAATTCGGGCCTCAATGGAAACCTGACGAACCGGAACGTCCCACGTCGAAACCAGACGACGAATTTCGTCGAGCTTTTCCGAGGTTTCACGAACACTGATGGTATTGGTACGCGCATCCGAAGATACGAATCCCCGGGAAGAGATCAATTCTTCATCCGCCTCGATCAGCGCAACAACGTCTGCAGCTTTGGCATAATTCACCTGAATGATATCCAGACGAACCGGCGCAAGCTCAGCGATCTGCTTGGACGTCTCCAGCTCAAGCTTCTCACGGGCGGCAATTTCGTCAGCCGGCGCAACCAGCAGTACGTTACCAATCTGGCGCTTGTCCAATCCCTTTGTCTTAAGGATCAGGTCCAGAGCCTGGTCCCAGGGCACATTCTGCAAACGCAGCGTGATGCTGCCACTGACCGTATCGCTGGCAACAAGGTTCAGACCAGTAAAGTCGGCAATCAACTGCAATACCGAACGAACTTCGATGTCCTGGAAGTTGAGAGAGAGCTTGTCGCCGGTGTACGGGAACTTTTCCTCACGACGAGACTCGGCTTCCTCTTCCGTCAGTCTTTCTACGCTGACAGTAAACTGGGAACCAGACTGATAGGCAATATAGTCATAATTACCCTCCGGACGAATTTCCACAACCGCATTGCCGTCTTCCGTAAAGGTATCAATACGGGTCACAGGCGTTGCAAAGTCAGTTACATCGAGGCGCCGGCGAAGATTGTCGGGCACGCCGGTACCATCCATCGTCAGGCGAATCTTACCTCCGAGCTCGGACAAGTCCACGGAAGTACTGGCGCTGCCCAGATCCACAATCACACGACCCTCACCGTCCTGTCCGCGTCTGAAATCAACCCCGGCGAGCCCGCTGCCAGAGGACGGGGCGGATGAACTTGATTGTCCGCCTGAGGTTGCGGTGGACATGGAAGAAGCGCCCGAACCCGAAGCAGCAACGCCGCTGCCCTGACTGCCGATCGTCACGACCAGGCGGTTCTGGGTACGCACCGTCTCATAGGGGGCCAACTCTGCCAGATTGAAGATAAGTCGAGTGCGATCCTTGGTTTCGACAACCGTCATGCTCTGGGCGTTACCTCCCCCGAGCGAGATATTGCGACTGTCGAGGCCGCTGGTCGTGTCCCGGAGGTCCACCGCGATCCTGGCAGGTCGCTCGATCGTGTACCCGGTCGGTTCCGGTGGCTGGCCGTCAAACGCCAGCGTCACCTCGACCCGATCCCCGGACAGCGACGAAAACGACACGTCTTCCAGCGTGACCGCATTGGCCAGGCCGGACAACAACCCAAAAGCAATCACGCCGACGTATACATTGAGTTTTCTGAACATCGCTAGCCTCGACCCCAAACTTTTTTGTTCATGCATGTTTCTTTCAATATTCATAATGCCGCTCCTTAGCCCTCATTCTCATCCAGCGACAGCGAGCGTGGACGCTCGACCCATCCGCCCCGGCCATTGGGAACGATTTCAATTAGCTCGATCCGGGTTTCATTGACACCAATAATCCGGCCATAATTCTGCCCCATGTAGTTCCCAGTGCGCACCCTGTGGATGCCACCCGTGTTGTCCTTTATAAGAGCAAACAGATTTCCGGACGCGTCACTCAAAGTGCCGACCATGGAGAGCCCCTTCAGATCAAAGTTCTCAAGAACCTCTCTCGGCCGATCAAGGTCCGGCTCGATATCGCTTTCCGGTTCCTGATCAACCATGGTGAGCTGCACATCAATAGGCGGCTCGAAAGGTGCTCTACGATCCGCTGCCGAATAACTGAACGCCTCGTAAGCCTTGAACTCCGGTAAGGGTTCAACATGCCCCCGAGGTTTGGCCCGGGTATCTGCCATAAATTTATCGAGATCGGAAAAGCCACTTCCCTGAGAACACGCCGTCAGAAAAGATACCAGACAAATACCCATCCAGGCTTTTGCCGCATGCTGTCGCGCCATGCTCATTCTCCAGCCCGGTAGCGGTAGGTACGTGCAAGAACCTGCATATTTAGCTGCTCTCCATCACCGCCTGTTGGTGTTATCGTTAGGTCATGCAACGTCACAATCCGCGGCAGGCTCGCCACACTGCTGACAAACGTCGCCAATTCGTGATACGAACCCGATACCCGGATGTTGATCGGAAGCTCCGCGTAGAAATCACGCCGCTGCTCCCCCTGCAACTTGACTTCCTGGAGCGAAAGGCCGCTACCCAACGCCGTATTGGTAATATCCTCCAGCAGGCCAGGCACTTCGGTTTCACTCGGGAGTTGACGCACAAGCGCGCCGAAGGTCTCTTCCATTTCCTCCATTTGCGCCTTGAATACTTCGAGGTTAGCCACCTGATAAGCCTTGTCTTCGTAGCGCTTCCGAAGCTCCTGCTCGGTCTTTTCGACACGGTCAAGCTGGGCATACTGATCTTTGACAAAGAACCAGTAACCACCACCCAGTATCAGGCCAAAAATGATAAGCGCTACGATTGCCTTGATCGGGGCGGGCCAAATACCGGCATTGTTGACGTCCAGATCATTGATATCAAATTCATTGAGGTTCTTGAGTGAGTCCGCGAGGCTCATTACTTGTCCTCCCCTTCGGGCTCTGGTGTTTGTTGCTGCACCGACAGGTTGAACTGGCTGTAACCAGCACGACGGTTATCGGCGGCAGACACGTTTGACAGGTTAGGGTTAGTGAACCAGTCGGACTCTTCAAAACGTCTCATAAGGGCGGAAATTCGGCTATTGGACTCCGACATACCAACGACACCCACAGTGTCTCCGGTCTTTTTGAGGCTCGTGTAAAAAAGTCCATCTGGCAGGGTGCGGACCAGTTCGTCAAAAACCCGCACAATAACCGGGCGCTTGCCCTGGAGATCCTGAATGACCTGCATGCGCGACAGCAGCTCGTCCCGCTTGCGCTTCAAATCCTCGATCTCTTTAATCTGCTTATCCAGCTGCTTGGTTGCGGTTTCGATATAGGCGTTTCTGGATTCCTGGTAGGCGATACGGTTGTCCATATCGGTTTTCCAGAGAAAAGTCAGGCCGACAGCTATAAAAGCCGCGCCCAGAATCATCACCACAAACTGCTTCTGCTTCTCCGCCCGGAGTTCTTCGCGCCAGGGTCTGAGGTTAATCTTTGCCATCAGTCAAAGCTCCTCATTGCCAGCCCGCAGGCGATCATGAGCGAAGGTGCATCATTGCTCAGCGAAGACGCATTCACTCTTGACCCCACCGCCATGTCCGCGAAAGGATTTGCGACCAGCGTTGGTGTGCCTGTTTTTTCCTCGACCATCTCTGTCAGCCCCTGAATAGATGCCGTGCCACCTGCCAGGACCACGTAGTCAACCGCATTGTACTGGCTTGCGCCGAAGAAGAACTGCAGCGCCCTTGCGACCTGCTGAACTACCGCTTCGCGGAAAGGCGTCAGAACTTCGGAATCGTAGTCGTCCGGAAGACCGCCCTGTTTCTTGGCCAGGCCGGCTTCTTCAAGGGATAAACCATAACGACGCTGAATTTCTTCGGTGAGTTGCTTCCCCCCGAAAATCTGCTCGCGAGTGTAAACCGTCTTGCCTTCCGCCAACACGCTCAGTGTGGTCATGGTGGCGCCGATATCGACGATCGCCACAACGAGTTCTTCACCCTGGGAATCAAGCTGAGACTCAATGAGTGCGTATGCGCGCTCAAGTGCATAGGCCTCGACGTCCACGATCTTGGTGGTCAAAGACCCAATCTCTAGAGCGTCTTCCCGAATATCGACGTTTTCTTTCCGGCACGCCGCAAGAAGTACATCGACCTGGTCCGGGTTGGTCTCAGACGGCCCCTGAACCTCGAAGTCGATCGCCACTTCATCCAGCGGATAGGGGATATACTGATCGGCCTCAAGCGTTATCTGGTCTTCCATCTCAAACTCGTTGAGACCACTGTCCATCTGGATCAGCTTGGTAATAACGGCGGAACCAGAGACCGCCACAGCCACCTGCTTGACGCTCGTACGTGATTTGGATGCGACACGCTTGAGCACCTCGCCCACCGCCTCGACATCCGTGATGTTTTTCTCTACCACAGCATTGGCCGGTAGTGGCTCCACTGCGTAGCTCTCGACCTTGTAGCGGTCGCCCTGCTTCGATAGTTCCAGTAGTTTGACCGAGCTGGAACTGATATCCACGCCCAGCACCGAACTGGATTTCTTTCCTAACAATCCGAACACGCGCTCACCCTATACCTGGTTACATGCACCGGGTTATGAAAACTCCCGACGGAGTTCTTTCATATGTGTTTTTTATTTAAGAGAATTTCTTTAGTTTTCCGTCTACAATGCTCGTTCTTCTTTAATTGAGAAGCATTGCACCCGGGAAGCGGCTAGCCCTTCCTAAAGCAATTTCTCAAATGATAGACCTATATCCAACAGTTGTCAGAAAAAAATGTCTCATTTGTTGCGTACATCTCGCCTGTTTGCATGGCTATTTCTCACTGGACTCAGTTTCGCCACAATCGTGGCGTCAGGATTTTATCTTTATCTCCGCCCCGGTTTGCCTCCTGTGGAGCAACTCCTGGACATCAAGTTGCAGACCCCCTTGAGGGTCTACAGCGCAGACGACAAATTAATAGCAGAATTCGGTGAAAAGAGAAGGGCACCGGTCACAATAGAACAGATCCCTACAATTCAGTTACATGCCTTTATGGCAGCCGAAGACGCCCGTTTTTACGAACACTTTGGGGTCGACTTTAAAGGCCTGATGCGGGCTGCCATCGAACTGATCTCCACCGGCGAGATCCAGTCCGGGGGCAGTACCATCACAATGCAGGTTGCAAAAAATTACTTTTTGTCACGCGATCGGACGTTTATTCGCAAGTTCAACGAGATACTTCTGGCTCTTCAGATCGAGCGTGAACTGGACAAAAACCGCATCATGGAGCTCTACCTCAACAAGATTTACCTGGGCAATCGCGCCTATGGTATTGCTGCCGCCGCCCAGGTGTATTACGACAAACCCGTGACCGAGCTTTCTCTGGCAGAAATGGCCATGCTTGCCGGGCTGCCCAAGGCTCCCTCCGCCTACAACCCTCTGGCAAACCCCGAACGAGCACAGATTCGTCGTAACTGGATACTGGGACGCATGCGCGACCTCCAATACATCACCAGTGACGCCTATGAGCTGGCAGCCAACGCCCCCCTGACCGCAAGCTTTAACGCCCCGTCCACTGAGGTTGATGCCGACCACGTTGCGGAAATGGCCCGAGCTGAACTGGTCAGGCGATTCGGCGATGCCGCCTACACCGACGGCTATGAAGTCAAACTGACCGTTGAAAGCGAGAAGCAACAGGAAGCGACGAGAGCCCTAAGAGCAGGATTGGAAGCATACGACCGGCGCCACGGTTTCCGCGGCCCCATTGGACAAGTGGATGAAGAGCAACTGGAACCGGACAACCTCGCCAATCTGATGGCAAATTATCCCCGCGTGGCCGAACTCGTGCCGGCAGTTGTAACCCGGGTAAGAGACAAAGCCAGTGAAGTTGATCTTTACGCCCGTCAGCTTGGCGAGTCCGTAATGGCATTCTCCACAATGACTTGGGCCAAACGATACAAAACCGAAAACCTGACAGGGCCCGAACCAGAAAAGCCGTCCGACGTAGTCGCTGCGGGTGACATCGTTTACGTAAAGCCCATGGTAGTGATGACCCCTGAGCAGCCAGGTGAATCCGACACCCAGAAGCAAAACGATGAACAGAAAGCCCTGGATATCGCCGAAGTCCGGCGCGTTGCCCTCTCGCAGGTACCTGCAGTACAGGGCGCACTGATCTCCCTTGACGCACAAACCGGCGCCATTGAAGCACTCGCTGGCGGATACAGTTTCAGCCAGAACAAATACAATCGCGCCACCCAGGCGAGGAGGCAGCCGGGCTCAACCTTCAAGCCATTCCTGTATCTGAGCGCACTTGAAAGCGGCATGACACCCGCAACCATCTACAACGACGCACCTATTGTGTTTGACGACTCCGAATTGGAGACCACATGGCGCCCACAGAATTCATCAGGACAGTTTTACGGCCCTACTCGCCTGCGAGAAGCCCTGTATCGGTCCCGCAACCTGGTGTCAGTACGCTTGCTTCGGGACCTGGGCATCCAGAACACCATAGACTACCTTGAGCAGCTTCAGATCCCCACGGAGGACATGCAAAAAGATCTGTCACTCTCGCTGGGCAGCGGACTTCTGACACCGATGGACCTGGCCCGAGGGTTCGCGGTGATCGCCAACGGCGGCTACGACGTCGAGCCCTACCTCATTAGCCAGATCTCGGATATCAACAACGAAACAATCTTCGAAGCGCCAGACGTCACACTCTGCGATGAAAACTGCACAGAGAAACAGGAGAACAACTCCGACGACGAGAAAGAAGTTCGCATTGCCAGGCGTCTGGCCGATGAACGCTCGGTATACATCCTGCATTCCATGATGCGGGATGTAATCAGACGAGGCACCGGCCGACGCGCTCAGGCCCTGGGACGGGATGATATCAGCGGCAAAACCGGCACCACCAATGAACAGAGGGACACCTGGTTCGGCGGCTTCAACCATGACGTAGCCACCACAGTATGGGTTGGCTTTGATCAACCACAACCTCTTGGCCGCCGAGAGTTCGGCGCCAGCACTGCCCTGCCCGTCTGGCTTGACTACATGAAAGTGGCGCTAAATGGGGAGCCACCGTCATTGATGGCGAGACCCAATGGCATCGTTAACATTCGCATCGACCCGGAAACAGGACGGCGAGCAAGGCCAGGGCAAGAAGGTGCCATGTTCGAAATATTCCGTGAAGAGGATGCCCCGCCGCCGTTAGACCCTCAGGATGAGTCATCGGCCGGCGGCAACAATGGCAGTAGCGATGACCTGTCGAGACAGATATTCTGACGCCAGGCAAGCGGGGCGAAAAAGTCTCGCGGCCACAAAAAAACCGGCGACTTAACAATCGCCGGTTTTTTTATTTCCCGAAATTCGATTGGGCTATATCAGATGATATCGTCCATTGATTTCAGCGGGTAATGGGCCGGGTAGCCGTTACGAGCAACGCCTGAGTCAACCGCCGCGCGCGCGACTGCCGCCGGAACTACTTCCAGCAGGCGCACGTCCATCGGCTTGGGAATGATGTACTCCCGGCCAAACTCGAAACTTGCAACGTCATAGGCTTCACAGATTTCCTGCGGAACCGGCTCTTTCGCCAACTCGCGAATCGCGTGAACAGCCGCCACTTTCATTTCTTCGTTGATTGCGGTCGCCCTAACGTCCAGAGCACCACGGAAGATGAACGGGAAGCCAAGCACGTTATTCACCTGATTCGGGTAGTCTGAGCGGCCCGTAGCCATGATCAGGTCATCACGGGTAGCCAGCGCCACTTCAGGGCTGATCTCAGGGTCCGGATTGGAGCAGGCAAACACAATCGGATTCGGAGCCATCAGCTTAAGCTGGTCCGCGCTCAGCAGATCCGGGCCGGAAAGCCCGAGAAATACATCCGCGCCGTCCATCGCATCATCAAGCGTGCGCTTGTCCGTGTCGTTGGCAAACATCGCCTTGTACTGGTTCAGGTCCTCGCGACCGGAATGAATCACGCCCTTGCGGTCCAGCATGTAGATGTTTTCGGACCGAACGCCACAGCTGATCAGCAGCTTCATGCAAGCGATAGCCGCTGCGCCAGCTCCGAGGCAGACCACTTTGGCCTCATCGATTTTCTTGCCCTGCAACTCCAGGGCGTTAATCATGCCTGCAGCGGTTACGATGGCCGTGCCGTGCTGATCATCATGGAAGATGGGTACACTGCACTTTTCGATCAGCGCGCGCTCAATTTCGAAGCACTCGGGAGCCTTGATGTCTTCAAGGTTGATACCGCCGAAGGTGTCGGCAATACGTTCAACCGTTTCAATAAATGCCTGGGGGCTTTCGGAATTGACCTCGATATCGAACACATCAATCCCAGCAAAGCGTTTGAACAGTACGCCTTTGCCTTCCATAACCGGCTTGCTCGCCAGCGGACCCAGGTTACCCAGACCAAGGATTGCAGTGCCGTCTGAAATCACGGCTACCAGATTACCCTTGGCGGTATATTTGTATGCGTTCTCGGGGTCCTTCGCGATCTCGCGGACCGGCTCGGCAACCCCGGGGCTATACGCCAGGGAAAGGTCGCGGGAGGTCTTGGTGGGCTTGGTGATTTCAACACTCAGCTTACCAGGCCGCGGCTTGGCGTGGTATTCAAGGGCTGCTTCTTTCAGATCTTGAGACATTGCCACTGTTCCGTTTGTCACGTTTAAGAGGTAATAAGCCACCGGGCCTTGCCCAGCGGAGCGCGACATTATGGCGCGAAGGGCTGCATCAGACAAGGCCAGATTGGCCACTTGTTAATCAGTCAATACGGCTTTTTGCGTATGCATTCACAACAGGCGCGCCCTCCAGGGCGGGCCTGCAGATACAAAAAAAGCGCCTCGCAAGGCGCTTTTTCACTATCAACATTCGGATCAGGCTTTCTTGCCACCGATGCGACCACCGAAACGCTTCTGGAAACGGTCGATGCGGCCGCCGGTGTCCATCACTTTCTGCTTACCGGTGTAGAAAGGGTGACACTGGGAGCATACATCCAGAGTCAGGTCCTGAGTAAACGTAGAGCGGGTCTTGAGAACATTACCGCAGGAACAGGTAGCGGTAATTTCGGCATACTTGGGGTGAATACCTTCTTTCATGGCGAACCTCTATCGGTCATGCCGCTACCAGATCACGGGATTGTCCGCGTTGCTAAACAATCCGGGTGTCGGGCACCGCATGTTTGAATCAATTGACAAGACGGGGCACAATCATGCCCTGCCGGAAACAGACCGCGAATCTTACTTGCAAATGCGGTATCAGGCAAGCCCCGGACCGTCTTATCATCCCGCCCGACACGGGACACGCCGGATTGCAGCCCTTTTAAAGGATAGGCAGATACCGTGACACCTTTATCGCCATGGAGCCAGATGTGCCCCGAACTGCGCGTATAGCATTGAATCGCCCTCTCCGGCGGCTGTTCGACTACCTGGTACCAGACCACCTGACATTACAAAAGGGCCAACGAGTCACCGTCCCCTTCGGCAGGCAATCGGCCACCGGTCTGGTGGTCGAGACTGACGCCCGACCGCCAGAGGGCATCACTCTCAAGCCGGTCCGATCAGCCAGCGAGGCATGGCCTGCACTGCCCCCGGAAACCTTCCGCCTGCTCAGTTGGGCGTCGGATTACTATCAGCACCCGCTCGGTGAATGCCTTTTTACCGCACTGCCGCCCGCGCTGCGTCGCGGCAGGCCTGCCGTGGAGCATGCCGAACCTTATTGGCAAGCCTGCGGCGATCCTGCGCTGCTGCCCGGTAATGCAACGCGACAGAGAGAACTTCTGGCCTGGCTGAAGCGCCAGCCCGGGGGCGCGGGCAGCAAACAGATTGTGCGCGCTGGTTTCACACAGTCGCAAATCCGGAGCCTTCAGGAAAAAGAGCTGATCGCCGAGACCACGCCACCCTCACCAAGTGGTGCATCGGAGGAAACCCGGAATCGTATCCCCGTGCTGTCTCCGGCCCAACAAGAAGCTGCTGACCAACTTCCATCGTCTGATGACGGCTTCACGACGGCACTCCTGTTCGGTATCACAGGAAGCGGCAAAACCGAGCTTTATCTCCACTACCTCAAGACTCACCTGGACGACAAGCACCAGGCGCTCGTTCTGGTACCTGAGATCAACCTGACGCCGCAGACCGTAGCCCGCTTCCAACACTATTTTGGGTCACGCATCGCGGTATGGCACTCGGCACTAAAAGACAGCGAACGGCTTTCAACCTGGCTGAGAATCCGCAATGGCGAGCCAGTCATTCTGATCGGTACCCGCTCGGCTGTATTGCTCCCCTTCACCGACCTGAAAACCATCATCGTGGATGAGGAACACGACAGTTCCTATAAACAGGGGGAAGGATTCCGCTATTCCGGCAGGGACACCGCAGTCTATCGTGCACACCTCAATGATTGCCCCGTCATTCTTGGCTCCGCAACCCCCTCTATGGAGTCCTACCACAACGCCCTTACCGGCAAATACACTCTGGTTCGACTTGAGGAGCGTGCAGGCAATGCCAAACTACCGACGATCAAGTTACTGGACATTCGTAGCCGACCTCTGGAGGGTGGCCTCTCACGACCTGCGATGCGCGCTATCGAGAAATGCCTGAACGCCGGACAGCAGGCTTTGGTGTTTGTGAATCGCAGGGGGTTTGCTCCAGTCATGATGTGTTTCGACTGCGGACACATGGTTGAATGCCCCCGCTGCGACACCCGCCTTACCTATCATCGCCGCGACCGTGCCATGCGCTGCCACCATTGCGACTTCCAGACCGCTGCGACAGACCACTGCCCAAAATGCAGCAGCAAGTCATTCAAGCCAGTCGGCCAAGGCACTGAAAGAAGCGAAGATGTATTGGCAACACAGTTTCCGGACGCCCCCGTCGTGCGGGTAGATCGGGACAGCACTCAACGCAAAGGCAGCATTCAAGGTATTCTCGACACAGTGAACAGCGGCAACCCCTGCATACTGGTGGGCACACAGATGCTGGCCAAGGGACACGACTTCCCAAACGTTACGCTCGTCGTTGTTGTTAATGCTGATGGCGGGCTATTCAGCGTGGACTTTCGCGCCCCCGAACAGTTGATCCAGACCCTACTGCAAGTGAGCGGGCGAGCCGGACGTGGTGAAAAATCAGGGGAAGTACTGGTGCAGACCTGCCATAGCGACCACCCACTGCTGCGATCATTAGCTGCGGGCTACTATCTCCCTGTTGCTGACCAATTGCTTGCCGAACGAGAAACCAGCCAACTCCCGCCCTATCGGGCAATGGCCATACTTCGAGCCGAGTCAAACATCATGGCATCGAGCCTCAAACTACTTGATGGCATGAAATCAAAGGCATCAGACTGCGGTATTGAGTCTTGGGGGCCATTGCCTGCACTGATCGCGCGCAGGGCAGATCGTCACCGGGCCCAACTGATTTTGGTTTCAAGCAACCGAATTCGGCTTAACCGTCAACTGGCAGCGCTTTGCCAGGAACTCGACCTGATGAAACTTCCCGCCGACATTAAATGGGCAATCGACGTTGATCCGCTAGAAACCGGGTGACCCACCAGAACTGTGACAAAGAGGGCCTTTTTGCAATATTTTACAACCTGCCAATGGCCCGAGCATTTCTTGGCCATCGAAGCCTGCTAATATTCATGTATTACACTGGGCAGAGTCAGCATGGGCACGGCGAACAAGACGTCGACGCGCAATAAAAACGACACAAAGAAATTGGAGCTTCAAATGTCAGGGATGGTACTCAGTACACGCTTACCGCTATTTGCGGCCTGCCTTTTGATCACAGCCTGTGGTGGCGGCGAGAGCTCCCAGCCACTCGCTGACGGAAGCGATCCCACGGCACTGACTGAGGGAGGCCCCTGGTCTACCCCACTGGTTGATGGCACCAACGGTTCTTCGGACAGCCTGGGAAGCGCCAATGATGGCGGCGACACCGGTCTCAGACCTGGCGTCTATTTAACCGACATTGATTCTAACAATGGCGGTTCCGATGAAGCTATAACCTGGATAAGCGGCTCTGGTCGTTTTGTGACGGCCATCAACTCGGTTAATTCCGTGTTTGGTAATGTTGAAGCAGACTCTGAAGGCGCCCAATTCAGCGGAAGTGCAGCCAACCTGTTCTACACTGACCAGTGGAATCGGGCCGAGGGCAGCCTCAACGGCATCGTGGAAGACCCGCAAAGCCTCAGCTACAGCATCAGCGGGGAATACAATGCCAGCGCAGCCCTGATGAGGCTGGTCGATCTGAGCAATGAGTCAATCTCGCTGGACACCCTGTCTGACTCCTACCTCTCCCTTGATCAAACTACGAGTTTCACGATAGGAAGCCAAGGCGGCCTTACCGGATCGGATTCAACAGGCTGTGTTTTTGATGGGCAGATTTCAATCCAGTCCTCAAGCGTCAACGTCTTTGACGTCACGTTTGAAGCCACCAACTGTGGGGCCACACCCACCTCATCGCCGTCCGAACGCAATGGCCGCTATAACGGCTTGGGCTCCTACGACAGCATCAACCTCCGTATAAGCTTCATGAGCGCCAATAATACGGTGATCCTTCCTTTCCAAGGAGACTGAAGCAGCACCAACACACCCTGCAGCATCGGGAGCCTTGCGCGCCTGGGGGGAACGCAACTGGCCTCGAACAGCGTAATTTGAGTCGCCCGCACCTTTCCGCGATAATAGCGTCCTTCGACATCTCCGGCGGGACGCTTCCGCCGTTCTTCCATTCTCTTGCAACCCGAGTCATCCGACAGCATGAAAGAGACCGTATCCGAACTTCTCCAGTCTGCGCTGGCGACCCTGCAATCTGAAGGCACTTTGCCCGCAGATCAGACCTTTACACCACAGGTAGGCAACACCAAGGACAAATCCCATGGTGATTACGCCTGCAATATTGCCCTGGTGGCATCGAAGGCTGCCGGTTGCCCGCCACGAAAGCTGGCAGAAGCATTGGTCGAACGGCTACCGAACAGCAGCGCTGTCGAGAAGGTTGAAATTGCGGGCCCCGGATTTATCAACTTTTTCATGAGTACTGCCAGCGCCTTTGAAGTGGTCAACACCATTCTCGACGACGCCGGGCAATACGGCCGCAACAACAACGGCGAAGGCAAGAAGGTCCAGGTGGAATTTGTCTCTGCCAACCCAACCGGCCCCTTGCACGTGGGTCATGGCCGTGGTGCGGCGATTGGTGACTGCCTGAGCCGCCTGCTGGAAGCAAATGGTTACCAAGTCACCCGCGAGTTTTACTACAATGATGCGGGCGCGCAGATCAACAACCTGGCGCTTTCAGTGCAATCACGGGTGAAAGGGCTGACACCGGACGACGAAAACTGGCCGGCCGATGGCTACCGCGGTGACTACATCACCGATGTGGCCAATGCCTATCTCGCCGGCGAAACCGTTATCGCGGACGACCGGGAAGTCACCGGTAAAGCCGATCCGGACGATCAACAAGCCATCCAGGAATTTGCCGTTGCCTACCTGCGTCGTGAGCAGGACCTGGATCTGAAAGCCTTCGGCGTGGAATTCGACGTGTACTTCCTTGAGTCATCGCTGTATGAAGATGGCAAGGTAGAGGAAGCTGTCGAACGCCTGCAGGAAAATGGCTATACCTACGAACACGACGGCGCTATGTGGCTGAAAACCACCGAATTCGGTGACGATAAAGACCGCGTGATGCGCAAGAAAGATGGCGGCTACACCTATTTCCTGCCAGACGTGGCCTACCATCTGGACAAGTGGCAACGGGGCTTCACCACGGTTATCAATGAGCAGGGTGCCGACCACCACTCTACCGTCACGCGGGTTCGTGCCGGTCTGCAAGCGCTGAACGCTAACATCCCAAAGGAGTGGCCGGACTATGTGCTTCACCAGATGGTGATGGTGACCAGGTCTGGACAGGAAGTGAAGATTTCCAAGCGCGCGGGCAGCTACGTGACGGTCCGTGACCTGATCGACGAAGTGGGCCGCGACGCCACCCGCTTTTTCCTTGCAGCTCGCAGAGTCGACTCCCAGTTGACTTTCGATATCGATCTGGCCCGCTCCCAGACCAATGAAAACCCGGTCTATTACATTCAGTATGCCCATGCACGTATTTGCAGTGTGCTCAGAAAACTGAAAGAGGAAGGGGTTGAGCGCGGCCTGAACGAGTGCGTGGGAGATCTGTCCTTGCTGACACTCGACGAGGAAAAGGATCTCGCTAACCAGCTGGCCAAGTACCCCGAGCTGATAGAAAGCTCAGCCAAATTGCGGGAACCACATCACCTGACACACTATCTCAGGGATCTTGCCGGGCAGTTCCACACCTACTACAACGCCCACAAAGTTCTGATCGAGGATACCGCTGTCCGGGACGCTCGCGTTTCCCTGTATCTTGCGGTTCGGCAGGTGATCGCCAATGGTCTTGATCTGCTTGGCGTGAGCGCTCCCGACGAAATGTAGTAAGTCAGGCTTCATGATCTGAATATTCAGGCACGCAACAGGAACTAACCCGGCCATGTCCCGAGACTATGCCCGCAAATCCAGACCGGCCAGCAAGCCGGCAACATCAACAAAATCCGCAAGGCCTGCGCGTAAGCAGAAGCAGCCCCCAAAACGCCCTGCTGCCGCCAAGTCACAGCGGGGCGGCTTGTCATTGAAGTGGATTCTGTCACTGGCAGCTGTGGGTGGTTTTATCGGCTTTATTGCCTATCTCAACGCACTTCCTACATCCGAGCCTCGCCAGGGTGAAAAAACCACAACAGCCGAAACGCCTGCGGTAAAGGAAAAGCCTCCGGAAACCGCCGCAAAAGAAAAACCCGGCTTTCGCTTTTACGACATGCTTCCTGACTCGGAGGTGGTTCCTCCCGAGGTTGAGGAGTATACCCCAGGGCCAGGACAGCAAACGTTTGATTACCTGGTGCAGACGGGGTCTTTCCGACAACAGCAAGATGCGGAGAGGCAGCGGGCCGAAATCGCATTCCAGGGCCTCCGTGCCCAGGTCAAACGCATTGACCTCGACAGCGGAAGCACCTGGTACCGCGTCAATGTAGGCCCCTTCACCTCTCGCAGCCAGATGAATGCGGTTATCGACAAACTGGTCGACCTCAACATTCAGCCTCTGGTCAGGAAGATTCCCAAGGAGGGCTGAGATGCCCTCCTGACTCTCTTTCCTCCCGCCCTTGAAAACCTCCCCCTCGCCTCCATAACTGCTGGATACCGTTTTCTATCAGGCAAATGGAGCCAGAATGACTACCATACTCTCTGTCAGGCGTGACGATGAAGTTGCCATGGGTGGCGACGGCCAGGTCTCCCTCGGCAATACCGTAATGAAGGGCAATGCCCGCAAGGTTCGCCGGCTCTATAACGACAAGGTGCTGGCCGGTTTTGCGGGTGGTACCGCCGACGCATTCACCCTGTTCGAGCGCTTTGAAGCCCAACTTGAGAAACACCAGGGCAACCTTACCCGCGCCGCTGTCGAACTGGCCAAAGACTGGCGAACTGACCGAGCTCTCCGCCGGCTGGAGGCCCTGCTGGCCGTTGCCGACAAGACCGCATCCCTCATCATTACTGGCAATGGCGACGTTATCGAACCCGAGCAGGGGTTGATAGCGATCGGCTCCGGCGGTCCGTTTGCACAGGCTTCGGCAAGAGCCCTGCTGGAAAACACCGACCTGAAAGCCAACGAGATTGTGGAGAAGGGCCTGGATATCGCGGCCGACATCTGCATCTACACCAACCACAATCGCACCCTCGAAGTGCTCTCAGCCAACGATTGATCCGGAGCTAGCATGTCTGCAATGACCCCCCGTGAGATTGTCCACGAGCTCAACAAACACATCGTGGGCCAGGAAGAGGCCAAACGTTCCGTAGCCATCGCCCTGCGCAATCGCTGGCGCAGGATGCAGCTGGACAGTGGTCTGCGCGAGGAGATCACACCAAAAAACATCCTCATGATCGGTCCCACCGGTGTTGGCAAAACCGAAATCGCACGCCGTCTCGCAAAATTGGCGGACGCTCCATTTCTGAAAGTGGAAGCGACGAAGTTTACCGAAGTGGGCTACGTGGGCCGGGACGTCGAGTCCATTATCCGTGATCTGGCGGACATGGCCATCAAGATGCTGCGCGAGAAGGAAATGAAACGCCACGAGCATCGTGCCATGGATGCCGCCGAGGAACGTATTCTGGACGCCCTGATTCCGCCGCCCCGGGACTTCAAGGAAGACAGCCAGAAAACCGAAGACTCTTCCACCCGCCAGCTGTTCCGCAAGAAACTGCGTGAGGGTGAGCTGGACGACAAGGAAATCGAAATCGACCTGAGTAACAGCGGCGCCGGCGTTGAAATCATGGCACCTCCCGGCATGGAGGAGATGACCAGCCAGCTACAGAATATGTTCTCGAGCATGTCCTCTGATAAGCGCAAGACCCGCAAGATGAAGGTCGCTGACGCCATGAAGCACGTTCGCGACGAGGAAGCCGCCAAGCTGGTCAATGAAGAGGAAATCAAGCAGAAAGCCATCCAGACCGTCGAGCAGAATGGCATCGTCTTCATCGACGAAATCGACAAGGTGGCCAAGCGCTCCGAGAACACTTCATCGGACGTATCACGGGAAGGTGTACAACGGGATCTGCTGCCCCTGATCGAAGGCAGCACCGTCAGCACCAAGTATGGTTCCGTGCGAACGGATCACATCCTGTTTATCGCGTCCGGCGCGTTTCACCTGTCGAAGCCGTCTGACCTGATCCCGGAGTTACAGGGCCGCCTGCCGATCCGTGTTGAGCTGCAGGCACTGACCCCGGATGATTTCAAGCGCATCCTCACGGAGCCAGACGCCTCCCTGGTACAGCAGTACGAAGCCCTGATGGACACAGAGGGTGTCAAATTGACCTTCACAGAGGACGCCATCGCCCGTATTGCAGAGGTCGCCTATAAGGTCAACGAGACTACGGAAAATATCGGTGCAAGACGCCTACACACGGTGCTGGAACGACTGTTGGAGAGTCTGTCTTACGAGGCAGGCGATCAGGTTACCGACAGCTTCGAGGTGACGGCGACGTTTGTGGATGAAAAACTGGGTGAGTTGGCTGAGGATGAAGATCTGAGCCGCTATATCCTGTGACCCGCAAGGGCTGGAAGGCCCGAATGTACCCGATCGGGGCGCGTTCTTCGCGCCCCCTCTTATCTTCTTCTACAGTGCCGAATCACGCCCTCTACTGAGCTTTGCTGAACAGCTCCGACACATTATCAAAGCCGGTTGCCAGCTTTCCTTTCTGGGCTCGTTTCTTACGGCCTTTCGCCACATAGAGTGGAAGCATCTCGCCGTACAGACTGGTACTGATCGTACGCTGCTCATCTTCCAGGCGATCCCGACGCAAACGAATACCGTACTTCGCAAGTTTCGGCTCCAGCTCATCCGCGCGGTTCAGCAGGTCACGCCGCGTCATCTGGTAGGCATGCTCACACACCATTCGGCGGGATTGGAAACTGAACACATTGGAGAAGAACAGCTTGGCATCGTCACGGGTGGGCTCAAAAAGCAGGATATCTTTATCCGGGTAATCCCGGGTGTACTGCGCGATGCCCGACTGCATCCGCGAGTAAACCATGGTACGGAACATCTGTGACAGCAAGTTGGGCATACCGGACCGGGTCAGCTCCCCCGGCCCCATGGTGCCGGCCCGCACGGCTGAACTCGCATCGATAGGAACCTGTGGATTGACCGCAAAGACCAGATCCGCACCGTCCTCAAACGCCACGGACGCATGCAGTCCCTTTCTCAGGGTGCCATCCACGTAGTAGCGCCCATCAATGGTGACCGGAACATAGATGCCCGGAGACGATGTACTTGCCTGAATCGCCTTTGATATGGGTACATGATCAAAACCAGGGGCACCGAAACAAACCGCCTCGGTGCTTTCCACATCCGCCGCAACGATGTACAGACTGCGCTTGAGCTGACGGAAATCGTTGGTGCGGCCAAGCATGGTAAAGGCCCGCTGCAAATATTCATGCAAGCCTTCATTGTCAAAAAGACCCGCAGGCGCAGCCTGCGCAAGGATCGTCAGCGCTTCCAGCAAGCTCTGGTCATAAGGGTTATTCACGAACCGTCGCACAGCCGTCGTCACCAAGCCCGGAACCGCCAGCAAGCGACTGCCCAGTTCCCGGAACGCCGGGCGATAAAACACTTCCGTATGGAATGGGTGTACTTCCGCTTCATTGCGCACAAAAATCCGGCACAACTGGGCCGTGGTCATCTGGTTGGCCAGATTGGCCGCAACAAAAGAGCCCGCGTTCACTCCCACGTACACATCAATATTATTGAAATCAAGACCATCCAGCGCCTCATCCAGTGCGCGCAACGCCCCGATTTCGTATATACCACCCAGCGGGCCACCGCCGCCAAGGGCAAGGCCGATGCGAGGTTCGGGCTTAATCGCTGTTGTGGTTGCGGTCATTCAATATCCCCATGCGGGTGCGGTTGGCCATTGCTCTTAACACTAGCAGCCGGTTTTAGAGTACACACCCTATATAGGACCAATTGGCCATACGCCTTCACGAAAGCGCCCTTTCGGCATGGGCAATGGCACCAGTTTTGCCGGGCCGCAGGTAGCGACCAAATCCGGCATTGCGCAACGCCAAGTCCACACAGCTTTTAATTACGTGGGGAGAATCCAGCAGCAGAACATCCTCCAGCAATTGCGCAGACCACTCACGGCTTACGCTACGGATAACGGACTTGACCTTCGGCAGGCTGGCCGCATTCATGGACAGGGAATCGTAGCCCATCGCCATCAACAGCAGCGCGCCGCCGGGGTCACCCGCCAACTCGCCGCAGATACCGACAGGCTTGCCGACCGCATGGGCGTCCTGGGCCACGCGTACCAGCGCCTGTAACACGGCGGGATGATAGGAATGGTACAGCTGCGCGACCCTGGGGTTGTTGCGATCCACCGCCAGCAGGTACTGGGTCAGGTCGTTTGAGCCCACAGATAGGAAATCCACGCGATCCGCCAGTTCGCGAATCTGATACACCGCCGCCGGAATCTCCACCATTACCCCGACCTTGGGCATATGGATGTTGTAACCTTCCTCCCTGACCTCATGATAAACCCGGTAAATCAGGTGGAGAGACTCTTCTACTTCTGAAATATTGCTGATCATCGGCAGCATGATCTGCAGATTGTTCAGGCCCTCACTCGCCTTGAGCATCGCCCGCACCTGAACCAGGAATATCTCCGGGTGATCCAGGGTTACCCGGATACCGCGCCAGCCCAGAAACGGGTTCTCTTCCTGGATCGGGAAGTACGTCAGCGCCTTATCGCCGCCGATGTCCAGCGTACGCATGGTGACAGGGTTCGGCGCAAAGGCTTCCAATTGCTCGCGGTAATATTCGCGTTGTTCCTGTTCCGACGGGAATCGGTCCTTGATCATGAACGGCACTTCGGTTCGGTACAGACCGATACCTTCGGCACCATGGCTCAAAGAACGCACCACATCGGTCATCAGACCGGTATTCACCAGCAGCGACACCCGGTGGTTATCGGTGGTTTCGCAAGGCAGATCCCGCAGGGCTTCCAGCCCTTTGATCAACTCGTCTTCCTCGTCACAGATTTCCTGGTAGAAGTTCCTCAGGTCCGTGGAGGGTGACGCAAAAATCTGCCCTTCAAAGCCATCAACAATCAGGTCCTTGCCATCCAGTTGGTTGACGGGAATATCTACCAGACCCATGACCGTGGGCACACCCATGGCACGCGCCAGGATGGCAACGTGGGAGTTGCTGGAGCCCTTGACCGACACCAAACCGACCAGTTGCCCCTTGGGCACTTCCCCGAGCATGGCCGGTGTCAGTTCTTCACTGACCAGGACCGTGTTCTCAGGATAGACCGTGTCCTTCTGCTCACCTTCCTGCAAGTGGGACAACAAACGGCGGCCGAGATCCCGGATATCCACAGCCCGCTCCTGCAGGTAGTGGTCGTCCATCATTTCAAAGTGACGAACGTACTGTTGAACCACCTGTTTCAGTGCACCCTGGGCCCAGAAACCTTCCTTGATCCGGTTACCTACCTCACCCGGCATTGCGTCATCGCCCAGCATACGCAAATAGACATCGAACAGAGCCTGTTCTTCCGGGCGAAGCTGGGAAGCAAGCCGGGCCGCTACCCGCTCAATATCTTCCCGAACCGCAGTTACCGCGCCTTCAAACAGCGACAGTTCCAATTCAACATCATCGGTGGGCTTCTCAGGTACGACGTCCAGGTCGGCGGCAGGGTACACCACCACGCCCTTGCCAATGGCAACGCCCGGCGCACCAGGCACACCACTGAAACTGACATCAGTCGCCTCTTCACCGGTCAGGGAAAGACCGCTGATAGCGCCCGTTGCCTCGCTGTGGGCGATAACACCGGCCAATTGGGCCGAAACGGTTACCAGGAAGGCTTCTTCACCCTCATCAAAGCAGCGCGAACTTTCCCGTTGCTGAACAACAAGAACGCCAAGAACCCGGCGATGGTGAATGATGGGAACGCCCAGGAATGAGCGGAAACGCTCTTCGCCGGTCTCTGGAAAGTAACGATAGCGGGGATGGGACGGAGCATCTTCAAGGTTGATAGGCTCCTCCCGGGAGCCAACCAGACCAATCAGGCCTTCGGAATAAGCCAGGCTGACCTGCCCTACTGCTTGCTGGTACAAGCCTTCTGTCGCCATCAATATGTAGCGATTTGTGGCTGGGTCAAGCAGGTAAACCGAGCAAACCTCGGTATCCATGGCTTTCTGCACCCGCGAAACAATGACATCCAGCGCCTCCTGCAAATCGCGGGCACTGTTTACCTCTTGTACAAGACTTCGCAGTATGCTCAGCATGGCGGGTTCAATCCGTCATTTCTGTGTGTCCTTCGCGCGTCGGGAAGGCTCGCTCTGGCGCCACTGTTCCATGTCGTAAAACAGCCGCGGCGCGAGCTCTCGCAGCGCACGTCGATAGACCTCGCGTTTGAACGAGACGACCTGCCCAAGCGGGTACCAGTAGCTAACCCACTGCCAGCCGTCGAATTCCGGCGAGTCCGTGCCGTCTACGCGCACCTGCGCATCCGGCGAAAGCATCCTCAGCAGGAACCATTTCTGTTTTTGTCCCACGCAGACCGGGTGCGAATTGTGCCGCACCATCCTGCGAGGGAGGCGGTATCTCAGCCAGCCACGGGTACAGCTGATGATTTCCACATCGCCTGTACCGAGACCAATTTCCTCCGCCAGCTCCCTGTAGAGAGCCTCTTCCGGTGATTCGTCGTGCTTGATACCACCTTGAGGGAACTGCCAGGAGTCCTGCCCTATTCGCCTTGCCCAGAGGACTTCCCCCCTGTGATTGGCCAGAATGATTCCGACGTTGGGTCTGAAACCGTCCGAATCGATCACGGCACAGTCCTCTTAAAAGTCGGTTGGCCGGATTAAAAATTCACCGGCCGGATTTATCCAAGTTGCTCTCATTCTTACAGAATCCCAAGGCTTCGGCAAACGGAGCCGACTGCGGCATGTCATGGTAGACTGTCGCGCCTGTATTGGTCGTTGTTCCTGCTGGAGGTAACCAAATTGACGCTTGCGATTTTTGATCTCGATAACACCCTGCTCGCCGGAGACAGCGACCATGCCTGGGGTGAATTCCTCGTGGAAGAGTCGATTGTGGATGCTGAAGAATACCGGCAGGCGAACGACCGCTTCTATGAGGAGTATTTGAACGGCGAGCTGGACATCATGCGCTACCTGAGCTTTGCGCTTCAGCCTCTTGCACGGCATGACACGGAACAGCTGCTGGCCTGGCGCGAACAGTTTGTGGCGAAAAAAATCCAGCCTATGATGCTCGCCAAGGCCAAGGCGTTGCTGGACAGCCACCGGACCAAAGGCCACACCCTGATGATCATCACTGCAACCAACCGGTTCGTAACCGAGCCGGTGGCTGAACTGCTGGACATTGATCACCTGATTGCCACTGAGCCAGAAATGGTCAATGGGCGTTATACGGGAGAGGTTGCAGGCGTTCCAAGCTTTCAGGACGGCAAAGTAGCCCGCCTGAATGACTGGCTGGAATCAACTGGAGAAAGTCTCGAGGGCGCCTGGTTCTATAGCGACTCCCACAACGATGCTCCCTTACTGCGCAAAGTCGCAAATCCGGTAGCGGTGGACCCGGACCCGACGCTTGAAAACATTGCGAAAGAAAATGGCTGGAAGATTATGAGCCTTAGAGGTTAACTGCCATTGACTGGCCTCCCCCAAGCTCAAAGAAACCCAGTCAACGACCGAACAAAGCAGCTTTTAATATAGTCAGTCTCAGGAATCCCCGGTACTACCGGATGATCCGGCGCTTGATGGCCTTGCTCCAATAACTGGACAAACCGGTCAATCTTGCGACCACTGCTACGGATAATGTCCGTCAGCTTCTCTTGGGACAGATGCATAGAGCAGGAAGCCGACACCAGCAGCCCATCCCGATCAAGCAACCGAAGTCCCAACTGGTTCAGGCGCGCATAAGCCTCTTCCCCAGCCTTCTGGTCGCGCCTCCGGGGAATCAGTGCCGGTGGGTCGAGGACGACGATGTCGAACTTTTCCTTCTCATCGCACAGCGCTTTCAGGGCGTCGAAGGCATCACCCTCTATCGTCTCGATGTTATCAAGGCCATTGATCTTCGCATTGTGATGAACGGAATCGATGGCACCAGCGGAACTGTCCACACAGGTCACCTGCGTAGCCCCGGCGCAGGCCGCCTGAATACCCCAGCCACCCACATAGCTGAACACGTCCAGGACCCGCTTGCCCGGCGCATAGGCCTGCAACCGCTGCCGGTTCATGCGGTGATCATAAAACCACCCCGTTTTCTGCCCGCCTTCCATGGGCACCTCGAATCGCACGCCATTCTCCTCAACCGGCAGGAGATCAATCTCCGGGCCATGAGCCTGCTCAACGTAGGTATCCAGCCCTTCTACCTTACGCATCTTGCCGTCGTTCTTGAGGATAATCGCCCGAGGATGTGCCAGCCGCTGCACCGCCCGAACAATCGACTCCTTCATCTGCTCCATGCCAGCCGTGGAAATCTGAACCACCACCACATCATCAAACCGGTCAACCACCAGCCCGGAAAGCCCATCACTGTCACCAAACACCCAGCGGTAAAACGGCTTGTCAAACAACCGCTCCCGCAATTCCAGCGCCGTCTCAACCCGCTCGGTAAGCCTTTTCGGCGTCATGCCATGGGCGGCATTCCGGCTGATCAAACGACCGCAAATCAGCGCATGCGGGTTCACGAACACAGTTCCCATCGGTTTATCGTTGGCCGCACGCAACTCGGCCTGGGTACCGGCTTCAAACTCGGTCAGAGGGGAACGATGGGTATCCACTTCATTGCTGTAGACCCACAGATGGCCGGCTCTCAAACGGCGTTCGGCGCCTTTACGTAAATATAAGACCGGGAAATTCATAACAACCACCTGTCAGAGTTGGGAAAAGCCGCAAATTATACATGAAGTGTCGGCACGGGCAGCCGAACTATGGGAGGGAGTGGGCAGGGCTGCCCAAAACTGTGCGGAGCCATGGATGGCGGAGCTCAAGCGCACAGGGACGTATTTACAGCGTGTTTTGGGCAGCCCTGACCGCTCGCTCTTCCACCATCCGCACAAAATTATTCCTCGGCAGCCACATGCTCCGCGTAGGCCACAGAATCCATCAGGCCATCCATCTCACCGGCATCCGCCAACCGCACCCGGAACAACCAGCCATCACCATAAGGATCCTCATTCACCTTCTCAGGCTCATCCTCCAGGCTCTCATTGACCTCAATCACCTCACCGGTCACCGGACTGAACACATCAGACGCCGACTTCACCGACTCGGCAACACCCGCCTCTTCAGCACCAGTTACCGTCGAACCCACATCCGGAACACCAATAAAAACGATATCCCCCAGTTGATCCTGGGCAAAATCCGTGATTCCGACGGTTGCGGTGCCGTCGTCGGCCACACGCACCCACTGGTGCGTTTCAATGTATTTCAGATCTGCGGGTGTTTCGCTCATGGTCACATGTCCCCGATGAATAATTTCGCGCATTTTAACCGAAGAACGACGCCCCCGCGAACATCTCAACCAAAGTTGCGACGGATTCCAGCTTCAATCCAGCCCCCAGGTCGTTTCCCGCGCCATCGTCATGAACGACTGAAGATAGGCCACATCCACATCCCGCTCACGGAGGCCCAGGAAAATCTGCTTATCAATACCCTCCCGCCCCAGCCGTACCGGGCTGATCGGCATCTGATGGGCGTACTCTTCCACCAGCCAACGGGGCAGTGCCGATACCCCCCGCCCTGCCGCGACCATTTGCAGCATGATGTCCGTGGTTTCAATGGTCTTATGCCGGGCCGGGCTGCTGTGGGCCGGCACCAGAAACCGGGTATAGATGTCCAGCCGCTCGGCATCCACCGGATAGGTAATCAGAGTCTCACTTTCAAGATCAGATGGCTCCGCCCAAGGCCTGGAGGCCAGTGGGTGATCGCTCGGCACTACGAGAACCTGCTCGTAATCAAAGACCGGCTCGTACACGAGCCCCTTGCGGTGCAATGGGTCCGGCGTCACCAACACATCGATGTCGTAGCCGAACAAAGCACCGATACCGCCAAACTGGAAGCGCTGCTTCACATCCACATCCACGCCAGGCCATTCCTCAAGATACGGCCCGACCACCTTGAGCAACCACTGGTAACAGGGATGACATTCCATACCGATTCGCAGGCTGCCCCGCTGTCCTCGGGCAATCTGGCCCACCAATTCCTCGGCATGATCGAACTGCGGCAACAAACGATTCGCGAGTGACAGCAAATACAACCCGGATTGAGTTGGCCGCAGTTTACGGCCTTCACGCACCCACACGGGCGTTCCCAGCTGCTGCTCCAGCTTCTTCATGGCATGACTGAGGGCAGACTGGGTGAGGCACAGCGCGTCCGCCGCCGCCGTCAATGAGCCGCTCCGATCCACTTCACGGACGATCTCCAGATGATTGCGCTCTATCATTGGCCGACCTTAGTTGAAAAAAATTCATGGATTCATGAGATTTTACCATTATTTTTCATGTCAGATCAGCACTAGCCTTGAAGGCCTGAATGACGACAGGAGATTCATCATGGTAACCACCCATAACCTGGGCTTTCCCAGAATTGGCCAACGTCGCGAACTCAAATTTGCCCTTGAGGGTTATTGGAAAGGCGAGTTAAGCGAAGACAACCTACAGCAAACCGCGGCAGGGCTCCGCGCCAGCAGCTGGCGACACCAACGCCCGCTCACGCTGGCACCGGTCGGCGACTTCTCGCTCTACGACCAGGTACTGGACATGAGCGCCACACTCGGCAACCTGCCCAAGCGCTCAGGCAAGGCCGATGACCACGAACTGGACCGCTACTTCCGCATTGCCCGTGGCCGGTCCCCGGCTGATAACGATTGCTGTGGCGTCCATGCCGGTGAAATGACCAAGTGGTTCGACACCAACTACCACTATATTGTGCCGGAATTCGACGCGGACACACGGTTCAGCCTGAATCCCACGCGTTTATTGGAACAACTGGCCGAAGCCAGGGCCGTAGGCGTCAATGCCAAGCCAGTTATCATCGGCCCTGTCACCTACCTCTGGCTTGGCAAATCCAAGGACGATACAGACCGGCTCAGCCTGCTGGATGACTTACTGCCGGTCTATGCGGAGCTGATACAGCTTCTTGCCGACAATGGCGCAGAGTGGGTGCAGATTGACGAGCCAATCCTGGTCACAGAATTGGAAGGCGATTGGCGGCACGCCCTGAACCTGGCTTACCACAACCTCAAGGCAAGCCCGGTAAAACTGTTGCTGACCACCTATTTCGGCCAACTGCGGGAAAACCTGCAACTGGCCTGTGAGCTGCCGGTTGCCGGCCTGCACCTGGATGCGACAAACGCCCGTGACGAAGTGTCCCGCGTGACGGACTGGCTGCCGGGGCACAAGGTTCTCTCACTGGGCGTGATCGACGGTCGCAATATCTGGAAAACCGACCTGGAAGCCACCCTCGACTGGCTGGAACCGGTTTATCAGAAGCTGCGTGAACGACTCTGGATTGCGCCATCCTGCTCACTTCTACATGTGCCGGTAGACCTGGACAACGAAACCACCATGGACCCGGAGATACGCTCCTGGCTGGCCTTTGCGCGGCAAAAGCTGGAAGAACTGCAGCTGTTGGCCACGGCACTTACCGATGGCCAGGATGCGGTGGCCCGGGAACTGAAGAGCAATGCAGACGCCATACTCAGCCGCAGGAACTCAACCCGCGTGACGGACCCACAGGTTCGCAAGGCGGTCGCGGCGATCACGCCTGAGCTGGGTCAACGCAAGAGCAGCTACCAGCAGCGCTCGGCGATCCAGGCAAGCCACCTGAAGCTGCCGCGCTACCCCACAACCACTATCGGCTCGTTCCCCCAGACCAAGGATATCCGCCAAACACGGCTCAAATTTCGTAAGGGTGAGCTCGCACCCGAGGAATATCACGAGCGAATCCGCGCAGAAATCCGCCACTGCGTTGAGGAACAGGAACAGTTGGGGCTGGACGTGCTGGTCCACGGCGAGGCGGAACGTAACGACATGGTGGAGTACTTCGGCGAGCAACTGGAAGGCTACGTGTTCAGCCGCTTCGGCTGGGTACAGTCCTACGGTTCCCGCTGCGTGAAACCACCCATCCTGTTCGGCGATATCTCCCGGCCCAAAGCCATGACCGTGGAATGGATCCGTTACGCCCAGTCGCTGACAGACAAGCCCCTGAAAGGGATGCTCACCGGCCCGGTCACCATCCTCAACTGGTCTTTCGTGCGCGACGACCAGCCCCGGAAAGACACCTGTCTGCAACTGGCACTGGCGATCCGCGAGGAAGTACTGGACCTGGAACAGGCTGGAGTGAACATCATTCAGATTGACGAAGCCGCCCTTCGCGAAGGCCTGCCCCTGCGCCAGAGCGACTGGGAGACCTACCTGGACTGGGCCATCGAAGCCTTCCGGATTACCGCCAATGGCGTGCAAAACGAAACCCAGATACACACCCATATGTGCTATTCGGAATTCAACGACATCATCGAAGCCATCGCCCGCATGGATGCCGATGTCATCACCATCGAAACCTCCCGATCTGACATGGAGCTGCTGGATGCCTTCAAGGGATTCCAGTATCCCAATGATATTGGTCCGGGTGTCTACGATATTCACTCGCCCAACGTGCCGGGGACTGAGCAGATCGTGTCGCTGATGAACAAGGCCGCGGAAAGAATCCCCGCCGAGCGACTCTGGATCAACCCGGACTGCGGGTTGAAAACCCGGTCCTGGGAGGAGGTGATTCCGGCGCTCAAGGGGATGGTGGCTGCAGCTCGGGAGTTGCGGGAAACTTAAATGTTCTGAGGCAGAGGCCCATACCTCTGCCTTACATCACCGATTCCTTAAGTTCTCCATGGTTACTTGAGGAAGCCATCTTTGCCCTATAGGCCTCCATGGAAATCTTTCCAATCTGCGGTGTCAGCTTGCAGGTACGTTTATCCCAAGGGTACTCCGCCTGGCGCTTCAGCCATTCGGCCCCTTCACCCTGCTTCCAGGCTTCCAGATCCAGGTCACGCCAGAACCGGGGATTCCGACCGGTGCGCTGGTCATGCTCAGCCGTGACCGGGTCGAGGTGGCGGAAGGGTTCCAGCCTTGGCATGTCCGGCAGCGGCTGGGATACATCCATATAGCGCTGCAGCGTGTCCCACAAAGCCATGACTTCTTCCTTGGTTGGCTCAATCCGGCTCAGGGAGGTCTGACTGAACTGCTTGTCGGTATAGGGATGGGCGAACATCAAACGGTAGAAGATGCCGCCATGCTGGATCACGCGTTCCACGTAGGCATCGAATTCCTCGAAGGGCGCGGTCAGTTTCTTGCCCCCAGGCAGGGCAAAGCTCACCTCGCCTGTCTCTCGATTGAAGGAGCTTTCGCCAGCGTCCAGGCCGCGATCCAGGAGTTTGCCCAGTAGTTTGTCGAATGGTCTCAGTAGCAGGGCGAAACCGCCCATGACCCAGGGCATTGTTTTTATGAGGAGATATATGGATAGAGGAATCCAAGCGAGGGCCACAACAAGGCCCATAATGAACTTTAAAAAAGATGGCAATCCAAGCAATTCAACACAATAAAGAACAAGCATCCCTCCTCCGACCAACACTACCCCCCCCCCCAAACATAGGGTATTAGTAGGAGCATGGCGGTAAGGCCGACAAAAGCCTTGCCGTTGAGGAAACGAATCTGCTGGTGATTCCACCACGACGCCTCAGATTCACAGCTGTCTGGATCATTCTGATCCTGGTATTGGATGGTTTCTGCATCCTCGCACACGCGGTAATAGGGTTCGATGCCAGCATAGTCCCCTACAGGCTGTAGATCTTCACCGAGGCGGTTTCGACTGGAGTCAGAATTGGGCAGGTAAGGAACCCCTTCAGCACGAAAACCAGAATGCTCTTGCTTGCTTATTTTGTGATTCTCACTCACACCTCCACCTCTTTCACTGTCCAGTAGGGCACTGGCTCATTGTCGAACGGGTTGAAGGCCAGGGCCCGTTTGTCCGGCAGCGCACTGTGACGAGCGGTATCAAACAGGGTAAGCGTCTTGCGGTCGCAACTCCCGGTACGCCTGAGTGGAGACCCTCCCCAACTGCGGTGTCAGCCGGCAGGTGCGTTTCTCCCAGGGGTATTCCACCTGACGCTTCAGCCAGTCAGCACCTTCCCCCTGTTTCCAGGCTTCCAGGTCCAGGTCGCGCCAGAAGCGGGGGTTGCGCCCGGTTTTCTGGTCGTGTTCCGCCGTTACGGGATCCAGGTGGCGGAAGGGCTCCAGCCTCGGCATATCCGGCAACGGCTGGGATACGTCCATATACCGCTGGAGCATGTCCCACAGGGCCATAACTTCTTCTTTGCTAGGCTCAATACGACCCATAGAAGTCTGGATGAACTGCTTGGCGGTGTAGCGGTGAACAAAGATCAGACGGTAGAAAATACCGCCCTGCTGGATCACACGTTCCACATAAGCATCAAACTCCACAAACGGCGCGGCCAGCCTCCTTCCTCCCGGCAGGGGAAAGCTCACTTCACCCGTCTCACGATTGAAGGAGCTTTCCCCCGATTCCAGGCCACGGTCCAGGAGCTTGCCCAACAGCTTGTCGAATGGCCTCAGGAGCATGGCGAAGCCGCCCATAACCCAAGGCATGGTTTTTATGAGAATAAAGAAGGAGGCGGCCATCCAAGCAAAACCAGCAAAGAGAATCCAAAAAAACTTAATAATCTTAGGTAGTTCAAGCAAGTCTGCCAAATACAATGACAGTATCCCTCCTCCAACCAAAACTACACCACCCCAGACATAAGGAATGAACAGTAACAACGCCGAAAGGCCAACAAATGCCTTACCACTAAGGAAGCGAATCTGCCGGTGGTCCCACCACCATTCCCCGGATTCAAAGCCATCCGGATCGTCCTGGTCCTGATGCTGGACGGCACCTACATCTTCACACACCCGGTAATAGGGCTCGATACCGGCGTAGTCACCAACAGGTTGAAGGTCCTCTCCAAGTCGTTCGCGCTTCTTTGGCGACTCCGGCAATGCCGGAATCTGATCCGCCCGGAAACCGGTTTCCCCTTGACTATTTGCCTGGCCACTCTCGCTCACACGGAAACCTCTTTCACTGTCCAGTAGGGCACTGGCTCATTATCAAACGGGTTCAAAGCCTGGGGCTGTTTGTCAGGCAGCGCACTATGGCGACTGGTATCAAACGCCTCGTAATCATCAAGTACCGGCATAGGAACCCTAAATCCCCCTATTTCGCTCTCGATACGTGCCTGCAAGACGACCCTCAGGCTAATGGTTCGCCTTTCACTATGGAGAAACCCATGAGTTTCGCTACCGGCCAGGTTCCGTTCTATCAAGAAATGCACAGCGTGGTCTTCCGGTACGGGAACCCAAGTTGTCACCTTTTTCAACGGTGTGTTTCGAGTCAAATAATATTCATCGACCTGTCCGGCGGGGGTATCCATTACGCTATGGGTATACTCCAGTTCCTGAATCCCCAACCTCAGGTCCGGCTTCTTGTCTTTGGCTTTACCATCCGTTGGCTGGCCAAGTTTGAAGCGGCTGATTAGGGGAGAACGCACTGTCACCCTGTAGTCGTCCGGGGATGGGTTGTGGTCCACAAACATCGCCTGTTCCGCGCCACTCAAGTTACCATAGCGGTCGGCGGATACCGTTACCGGGGAGAGCTGGCTCAGCAACTGAGGATAATAGGCGGCATCGTCAGCAGGAAGCCCCTTATGGGTCGGCCCCAGGCCCAGGGGACCCTGTTTCAGTACACGCTCAATTTCACTGTCGGTGGCAATAGCGGCGAACACGCTACCGCCCAACACAACACCCAGCCCAAGCAACGCCCAACCCCAGCCAGGTACCGCCAGCAATCCCGCCAGTAAAGGGGATGCGAGAAAAACGCTGCCGCCGGCCACAGCCAAACCATGCCCAAGGGCAGCGTCCATATCACCACGGCTGAGACTGGTGCGACAGTCCCAAGCGCTGACGCCCACCATTACACCAGTCGCAAAGAAGTTAACAAGCCCCATAAAGCGCACAATTGTGTCAGCCCCTACCTTCATAAGCCGTCTCTGGATGAAAGAGCCGATCAGCGGCACGGATTTAATCTCAAAAAGGGGCCTGAGTATGACCTTTGTTACCAGCTTGCCATCCGCCGGAGAACTTACGACATGGAGCTTCATCAATGCTGCGGATAGATCTAGGAAAGCCCCAAAGGATTTTGCATATGAAATCCCCGAGCTTTCAGACTTCGAGTTAATCAAGCTCCACACCTCTGAAGCGAGGTTATACGCCGCCAACCCAACCAACACCCTAGACAGCCCTGGCCCATCAGCAAGCGCTTTGGCTTTGTTCGCCCAATCAATTTTCAAAGCACTGAATTTCTGGGCTTCCGGGTGGTCCACGGGCAACACAAACACCCAGGTATGAGCCGCTGCCTTAACAAGAGCTTCTCCGCCTTCATCAACCAATCGACTCGGGCTGGTGGAGGCCACCCGCTTACCCGCTGCGTCTGTCCTGTCTGCAAACAGATAATCATTGCGCCTTGTCAGGACTTCACTCTGACGGTCTGCATCGGTAAGGCCAAAGGAGATTCCTTTTCCATGGACCCCAACTATGCTGTAACGCGTGAGATCAACCTCACCTCGGCGCATTACCTGCAACTCCCCGCCCAGATTGGGGTCGGCAATGTCGGCCACTGCTTTGACAGAAGTGAACACGCGGTCCAGTTTGATGGCCGCCAGGTCGTCGCTCTGACGTAAGTTTTCCACTGCTTTTAGAACGGCCGCACTCCAGCCTCCCAATGCGGTTTTAACCATTCCCGCAGCGGTGCCTGGAGCGCTGCTGGGAAGGGCCTGCGAGCCATTGCCGCTGTCAGAACCTGAGCCATCTTCCTCCTGCGCCAGTTGCTGGGCCAGCGCGCTAATGGACGACAGGCCCGCGCCATTCAGACGATCCTCCGTCAGCGTATCCTGGTCACCCGCGAGTTCCTTTAATTGCGCCAGCCCAGGATGGAGGTCGCTGCTTGTGCTTTTACCATCAGCTAGGGCGTCGATGAGGGCGTTCTTTCGCAGTCCCTGCTTGAGAAGCCGTGACAAGATGGCCGGTGACTCCAGGCCATGGGCATTCAACACGCCTGGGAGTTGTTGTGTCAGGTTTAACAGATCCGCCTGGAGTGCGAAGGCTTCGCAGGGCCCCAACCCGTTGTGGTTGAGATAATCATCACAGACGGTTTCAAAGTCACCGCTGTTGACCAGTGATTCCAGGGTTTCCAGGTGTACAGCGATTTCTTCAAGCACCTTCTGGCGTTCGGGATGGTCCAGAGTCTTGTTGAGTTTCTCCCGGTCCACCGCCGCTCTCAGGGTTTCAACCTCATCACTGGAAGCTGAAACCTGCGGATCGAACAATGCCTGACGTATCAGTGTGGCGGAGTGAATCAACGGTCGATCTTTAAGCGACAGGTCAATCGCATCGAGGTAATGCAGAGCCAGGTGCAATTGCGCCAGGGCATGACGTAGGCGAAACAGCGGGTCGGGAATGGCCACGCATACGATGGCGCTGTGCTCCCGGGCATCGACCAATGCGTCCTCTGCGGCCTCGGCCTGCAAATCCAGATCCGGCAGTTCCCTACCCGGATCCTCATCATCCGCAGGAATCCGCTTCCATCGTTCGACGACTCGGGAAATCAACTCACCACTGCCCGGCTCCCGAAACTCGGACGTAAATCCGGCAGGGTCCCTGAGCATCAGTTCAATGCCCAAGTCCCTGGGCCTCAAAGTGGGTACCGAAGTAATGGCTGAAGCCGGAAAACCGCTGTCGAAGTTCAGGCTGCCGTCCGTAGCAGCAGCCCAGGCTGGCGCTATGGATAAGGCTCGCTTCTCCAAAACAGCCGGCGTGGTTTCCAATTTTTCAATATAAGACCACGGCCACTGGATTTCACTGTAGGCGATACGGCATTCTGAAAGCTCAAAGCGATTCTGCAGAAACACTGGCACCAGAAAATCGGTCACCGCCTTGCCCACCGGCAAACGGGTGGCCGTCTTATCCTGGCGGGCGGTCACGAGATCGACCTCGCTGAGAGTGCCTTCCGGACCAATCTCGAATTCGCGCCAAAGTGTCTGGCCCCTGAATACATAGAGGTAACCCGGGCGCATAAGGGACACCGCGCGGCCACCGAAGATCGTCACGCCACCGGACTCAATGGGGCGTTTGCTGTGAACTTCAGCAACGGGGCAAACACTCATCAAGGTATTGCCCAACTCACCTTCCGGCTTTTCTTCCGTGGATTGCCAGTCGTCCAGAACGGGAACCATGAAGGAGCCGCCGTCTTGAGTGGGGATGGCAAGCGCCATCCCCGCAGGCTCGCCCTTGTCATTTTCCGCCCTCAGACGGACCGTTTTATCGAGAGGCTCACGTTTGAGGTTCAGGGGTTGATTCATACCGTGCCCTCCTTAGCGGGTGCCAATGCGCTTTTCACTGTTTCATCGTCGGAGCCCCGGCCACGAACGTCGACCAGCCGGCCAGATTCCTCGACAACAGGGGCCCCCTCTGAGGCACCACTGGATTTCGCCGAAGAGGCGCCAAAGGGCATAGGCCCGGCGCTGCTGCCGGACTGAGCAGTGACGCTAGTGGCACTATCTGGCTGGGCGTTGGCTCGGGTGGTAGTTTCGGCCAACGAATCCTGCGTAACTTTGGCGCCTGTCGCAGGTTCGATGAGATCGGGCCTTTCAGGCATTTGTGCCCCAACGCCGGCCCCACTCCCAGGCCCACCCCCGGAATTCATCTTCACCATAGGCCCTGAAACCGTCACACCGCTGGGGTCCACCTTCACAAAGCTGCCACCAGCTTTGAGGGTCACTTCCGCACCCGCTTCGATAACGATCTTCATGCCGGCCTTGTGGTGGATTTCGCTGCCGGCTTCGATGAGCTGGTTTTTGCCCTGTTTGCTGTGGTGGCTGCCGTTGACGGTGAGGCTCGAGTCACCGCCGATAGATTCACGCTTCTCACCGTCTACGGTGGCGTGGTCATTGCCCTTGATGTGGGCCTTGCGGTGATTGTCCACGGTCAGGTGGCTGTCATTCCTGATGACTTCGGTGCGGTTATTCTCCGCCAGCAGGTCCAGGTCTTTCTGGGCATGGACGTAGATCTGTTCCTTGTCCGCTTCGTCCTCGAATCGCAGTTCGTTGCTGCCCTCGC
>OJBS01000104.1_pt1 | contig 38001 bp, 65 predicted proteins | sample 1590941 | NCBI WGS metagenome assembly OJBS01 (sample SAMN05416785, study PRJEB24817) | seawater metagenome | isolation source: Sea water | place: Canada:Atlantic | collected 2013-11 | reverse complement strand
ATCTACACCTCTCTATTCGTCGGCAGCGTCAGATGTGTATAAGAGACAGTTCCTAATTTATATTTATTCTAAACAACAGGTATTTTAAAAGCTAATAAAGGAAACAAGCGCACGTATACAAAAATACTTTTAAATACACTAACAATTTTACATTTTTTTATGTTGTTTCTAACTATAAATTAAACTTATGTTTGCAGTATGCAGTTATCAATAAAACTTATAGTAGTACTATTTAGAATCATTCTAAACAACAAAAATTGTACTGGCAAAGCCAAGCAATGCCAACCCCCTCCATATTAAACATACCCCTCCATATTAAACATAGGCTTCATATTAAACACCCCTCCATAACAAAGACGGGTTCATATTAAACATAAATAAAAATCCCAATTACAAATGTAGTTGGGATTTTCTAACTAAAACAAATTAAAAAACTAAACCAAATAATCTAATATTCTTTTTTCTATTGCATCTGCTACTTCACCAGCATCTAAATCTAAAGTAAGTATTAACTCTCCACCATCACAATCAGTTCCATAGTATTCTTCATCAAAATCTACAAACACTTCCTTTCTTAATATGGTATAACTATTATCAGAGTAATTGTACTTAACACTTGCTTTTACATCTAAGTTAACAAAGTAGTAATTACCATCACTATCATACAACTCTAAATCTGTGTCTACAAACCTAAATTCTTCTTGTAAGTTCTGTAACTCATCTGTTATAAGATGTAGGCTTAAATCGTCTAAAAATGCTTCTATTTTGCTCATAATAGGAATGTGTTTTGGATTATACTACTACTTAGTAGTACTGCTAATATAAACATTAATTCTAAGAAACAAGCTATTGCTAAAAACATTAATGTATTCTTAATTTCTTGTGGTATTTTAAATTTCATATCTTATATTTTAAAAACTGTATGCGTGACTTCAATCAACCCAAGCGACTGTAATTGTATCCACCATCACCATACAGTTATATTGTTATTCGTAAAACTTTGGTAAGGTTTTGTCGTCTAAGTAAAAGAAGAACTCCTTAAAAGGTATATTTCTACTTCTCTTACAGCTAACCATTGTCTTACCTGTCATACTATCAAATTTCAATTCTATTTGTGTTTCTGTTTTCTTCTCCAAGAAACTACCTAAGTGTCCAGTAGGTTTATCACTACCAAAATTAATATGTATCACTGTTATGATATGGCAATTAAATACAGTTGTCCACGTCATTAACTTTTGTACTATCTCATTAGACTCTATTTGGTTATTTGCTTCGCTTACAAGGTCTGCAATACCATCTATGATAACTAAGCCTACTTTCTTACCATCTTCTCTTAAATCTTCTAAACAAGCCTCTATAAACTCTATTCTACTCTTAAACCCAATCTCTCTTAATGCGTATGTATGGTAAAACTTACTAACATCTACAGATGGATTCATTCTTTGTGTACGCTTCATTACCTTTTGTGAATGATACATACCTTGTTCTGTATCAAAATGTACTATATGCTCATCCTTTCTAAAACTCTTTAACTGTCCTCTATACTCACAAGTATTACTAACATAAGTAGATGTAAGCAAAGACACAAAGAATGTCTTTAAAGACTTAGGAGGTGCTTGTATAAAGCTAAAGTTACCATAAGTACATAAAGGTATATCTACTTTCTTTAACCCTAAACTATTTTGTGATGTGTAGCTACCACAACCTATTGCTATTGGTGGTAAATCTACTCTTTTGTTTAAGTCTACAAAGCATTGCTTCTTAAACATTTCAAAGAACATTCTACGTTCTTCTTTAGATGTTATTTGTTCGTCTGTCATTTGTTGTTTTAGTTATTGTTGGTTTAAAAAAGGGAGGCTTTCACCTCCCATTCAATCTAAAATGGTAAATCATCTTCTTGCTCTGATACTGGTGCAGGTGCATCTTCACCACCAGCATTTTCCTTAAATATACTCCAAGCGTTTAAACTTGTATAGTACTTACCATTATACTCATTAGTACTTACGTTAAACGACACCTTTGCAGTATCACCTACCTTATTGTACTTAGCAAAGTTGTCCACTTTCTCTTGTCCAAATATAGTAAAAGCATATAAGTTATTATACTTTTCATTTGTCTTTAAGATGAAGTCTTGCTTAACCCAATCTTTACCACTTCCCTTAGATGTTCCTGATACTTTATCTAACACCTTTTCTATTTTACCTAATACTACTAACTCTGCCATCTTTATTTATTTACTTGATTAATAATTTTTCTACTGCACTACTAACACTATACTTAGTTTTTACTTGGTCTATAGTATAACCATTCTTAACTGCTGCTAACACTTTCTTAAAGTCTGTGCTACCCATTTTTAACTCAGGCTTACCCTTAGCTTTACTATGATTGTTAGTTGCATCACTATCTTTAGTATCATCAATTAACAATAAGTTACCTAATGCATATTTCTTTGCATAAGAAGATGCTGCACCTGTTCTCTGTGGGTTTTGCATACCTTTAGCATCAAAGTCTAATACAGCAGTTGCTACACTCTCAATCTTTTCTACCTTATTCTCTACTCCTAAGTCAAATATCTGTGCAATGCTTTCTACATACACAAAGTCTGCTACCTGCTTTAGTTCCTCTGTAATCTTAAACATTACTTGGTACTTCTCTGATATTGGCTTAATAGCTTCTAATATGTCCTCAGCAGAACGATAGTTATACTTACCAAAGTTATTTCTCTGTCCTTTATTTACTTTCAGTTCGGTCTGAATCTTTTGTAATTTCTGTAATATATTCATAATTTATAATTTTATTTATTATAATCTTTATCATATTCACTAAAGTAAATATCACCTATAACCTTTTTATCAATATCAAGTAATTGAACTTCGTGTATCTGATATTCAAGCAAGAAACCCTCAAAGCTATCAAAGTTAAAGAATGTTTTATCATTATCATCACTTAAAAAGAAAGATATGTTATAATAATTAAACTCATTCACAGGAACAATAGTTTGGTAATGTATGATATTCTCTGATGAAAACCTAAATTGTAATGCTGTTTTATAACCTATAAGGTTTAATACTTCTACTTCGTTTTGTAATTGGTTCATTTCCATAATTTAATTGCTTTGTATTTCTTTTCTGATTAATAATTTGTACTCATCTGTACACTCTTTGTCTGATAACTCAAATATGTATTGTTCATACTCTGTTAACTTGTTCTGTAACGCTATTATACGCAATCTCTGAAACTCTACTAATTCATTCATATCTTAATTGTATTTAATAAAATAACTTCTACAAACTTCTTCTAATCTCGTAACATCATCTACATTATCATAGACACCAGTAATAAACTCAAATTCCTCATCACTACAAGGCATCTTTAATGTTAACACAAAAGTATAACTCCAAGGCTGTTGGTTAATACTAAACTTTCTATACAACCTATAGTCTACTACTTCTGCACAATCTCCTTGACATAGTTCATCTACTTCATCTTCACAAGAGTAGAATATGCCTACTAATAATAATATTGCTAATAATTTTAAAGTTTTCATAATATTGTTTTTAATTATGTTACAAATCTACACCTTTATTTGAATTACACAAATTCCTAAATGTTAAAATTATGTTAAAGGGTAAAAAAGGTGGCTTTTACACCACCCCAAAACAAAAGAAAAAAACAGAACACTAAAAAATTCTTAACTCAGGCTTATTAATATAGTTATCAGTATCAAAGTAAACACTCTCTTTCTGTAATCGTATTCTCTGCACTCCATACTGTATTAAAGCCTTAACAAACCTAAAACGTGCGTTAGCATTTATACATCTAAACTTTACTGCCATACCTACTCTATGTGCTGAATTAGTACCTAACCTTAAACTATCTGCATATTTCTTAGAAGTATAAGCTAATTCAATATAACCTGTTAAACGCTGTGCTTTCATTATCTTATCTAAAATGAATACTGGAGAATCTTCCATAAACATTTTACCACTACCTAACTTATCAGGGCTATCAAACATACTCCATTTAAGTACTTTTAACCCCTCTGTATCCATTTCTTCTGTGTAATTCGATGTGTACTCTACTTTGTAGTATTTCCAAATGTCCTTACGCTTCTCATAACTTCTCTTTCTTGGCATTTTCTATCTCTTTTTGTAGGTTGGCTAAGGCTCTCCAAGCAACCTTTGTACTATGTCTAACACCATCTGTGTCCATTGTACCTGCATCTAACAAATGTCTTGTAAGAGCATCTAATTCATCACCACTTTTACTTCTATCCCAAGCTAATGGTTTGTCAGGATTATGCTGTTGCTGTCCTTGAAAACTACATTGAGCAATCTCTCTAATAGCATCAGGAAAGTATTTTAATACACCACTAAATACAGGTGTCTGCTTTCTAACTTTAGCATTGCATTGATTAACCCAAACATATTTTACATCTTCTTCTTTTGTCATTTCGTATTTGTATTTACTGTTCATTATAATTCCATTCTTACATTAAAAGCAATCTTACCACCCCTTACTATACCTATACCAATAGCTTCTTTCTTACCACCCTGCATATAACCCATTGCATAACTCTTAGCATCTATACCACAACCTACTGCCATAGCAAATAACGCTCTTGTCTTACCAAAGAACCACTCTACATACATATCAGTATGGTAGTGTCCACTAACTGTGCTTACCATATCTCTTTTAACTGCCATTCTTGGTTTACCACTCTTATCTCCGTGAACGTATCTAACACCATCAATATAAACTTCCGTTACAAACTTCCAGTTAGGTGTTTCTAAGACCTCTCCAAACTCTTTAATCCATTTACTTGGTATGTTAGAGGTTTGTGCCTTACGAATGATTATCCTATCGTGATTACCTAATGTAACGTGAGCATCAGGAAATGCTTTATACCACTTAGATAACTTCTCAATGGCTTGTTCTAACTCATACTTACCACCTAATCCATCAGCAGATGATTCGTGATAACTTGAATAATGATTATCAATAATATCTCCAATAAAAACTACCTTATTACAGTTGTGTAAGTCATATTGTTGCTTACAGAAATCTAAATAACCATCTAAGCAAAATGGTTCGTGCAAATCACCTATAACAAGTACTCTATTTTCTACTTTTACAAGGTTCTGATATGCCTTTAATATTCTACCTTTTAATCGTGGTCTAAAATCTTTCATTTAATTGTTTATTTAAAAATATCTGTTCTTAATCTTAATAACGAATAACTCTCTTGAAACTTCTCTTTAGCTTCACTACCAAATTCTTCAAGGAATAAACAGTAAGTACTCCTAAATAAACCATAAGTAGTGTAAACCTCTGAAAAACGTTTCTTAGCATAAGCCTTTCCTTTTCCTTTAAAATATTTAATATTATCAGCAGTATCTCCAACAATCATCTGAGTATAGAAGTTATAATCAGCCTCAAAAGGCTCTATCTTATCTAAAGTTCTACGCTTATAGTAAGTATCAAAATACCAACAAGGGAACTGCTTATAATCTTTATCATTGGCAACTATTATAACACTATCTTCACCATTCTTATCAACTTCCTCTTGCCATAATGAAGCAACTACATCATCAGTTTCATAACCTTTCTTAAACTTACTATCGTAGCTGATTCTTACTTCTTTGTGCAAGTCTGATAAGTATGCTGGTCTTTCTTGTGTTCTATTCATCTTGTAAGAGGGATTTATAGCCCTCCTAAGAGTGTTATCTCCACCACTACATATAATGTACTCACTAACTTGACAATACTCGCTTAAATCCGTAAAAACAGACTCTAAGGCATTGTTAAACTTTTCATTAGCTTCGTATAGATTAACTACATTAAAACAAGAACCGAATATTAAACTATCTGCATCTATAATTGCTTTCATATTAACGTTTTAGCAAATATACATTAACTTTCGTAAACTTGCAAATACTTTTGTAGATTATCTATGTAACCTTTTATACAGGAAGAACAACTTGTGTTTTTTACCTTAGTTCCAAAGACGTGGTTATAGATTGATATTAACCTACCTCTTACTTCAAAAGTTACTTTAGATGGCACTTTAACAAAAAACTCCTTTAACCATACGTAATCTTCCTGCTCTACACAGTTAACCTTTCTACGCTTCCATAATCCAATCTTATTGAACTTCTCTTTACGTTCATCACAACCACAATCATCCGTAATAGCCTCTACTACTTTCTTAATACCAGTAGCTTTAGTTATAGATTCTACAACATCACCTAATCCTACAGTAGATTTAGCTTCTACATTAGCCTTTAACTTATCGTAAGACTTGTCTTGTATGTTAACTTTCCATTCCTTATACTCTCTGTATTCTCTACTTCTTTTGTCTAAGGTTTTAAAATAATCCTTTTCTTCTAACTTTAAATAGTATTTATCGTCTTTCATTACTTATTGTGTTTATTGTAAACAAGTTGATATACTCTGTTTACTTCGTTTGCTATTAATATTTTATCTGATGCAGTCTTTTGTTCAAATATATCATTACCTACCTGCATTAGTCTTGTACCGTTATCTGTTCTCTGATGTAGTTCTACTTTAACTCTTGGATATTTAGCACCATTCTGTCCACTCATAGGAACAATGTCTACAAACCAATTATTCTTCCAGCACCATCTAATATGTTTATCTGTCAAATCCATTTCTGCGTAGTATTTAAGAGTGTCTAATTCTGTCATATTCTTCGTTAAAGTAATCTAAAGCATCTTCACCTAATTCATTTCTAAACTTACGTTTAATCTGCTTCATCTTGTAGAAAATATGTCCTTTACTACTCCCAACTATCTTAGCTAACTTATCCATAGATAACCTTTCTATGTTCTTAGTTCCATTTTCATTTATAAGTAAACCAAAGTGTAACTGGAATAACTCCATCTCATAAGGTGATAGTGTTTTAAATATAGCAACTACCTTGTCTAAAATACAGTTATCTGCATCATCTTTATCATAGTTATAAGTAGTTTCTTGTTTACCTGAATCTTCGTATTCAATCTCAGGATATCTTTTATTACGTCTTAGATGATTAAAGTATAAGTTTCTAAGTGTTATATGTATGTAGTATTTGTTTACATCATCACCATACATAATATTAGTCTTATTCTTAACCAAATCATTTATCCTTAAATACATATCTTGTACTAAATCTTCTGCTAAACTTTTATCAGCACCTAATTTAAGTAATGTATTTATCCACAATTTATTGTGTTTAGCTATCTTGTTCAGCATCAATAAAATCTTTTATTAGACTTATAACTTCTTCTTTTGATTTCTTGTATGGATAAGAAGCATTTACTTGGTAATCTTTACTATTAAAAGTATAAGTTACTTTATATCTCCAAACATTAGTTTCAGAATGAAACCACTCTTTAAATACAATATTATTTAACATTTAAAACACCTGTTGAGATTAACATTTGCATTAAGTCATAGAAATCTTGCTTAGTCATAACAACTACTTCACCTTTTCTATTTCTTTTATGAAATATAGTATTATAATTATTATCATCTTGTGGCATAGATGCCAATATATCGTGATAAGAACCTAACTTTTCTACAGCCTTAGCTTGTACGTTAAAAAATCCAGTATGTGTTAAATCTACACCTAAATCATCTAACATCTTAGATTCAAACCTTGAAGTCTTACAATCCTCAAATCCAAAATCTCTAAACTCTTTAGCTAACTTACGTTCGTATGCTGAACCTTTTGCTTTTGCATTAATTTTACCCATAATCAAATATAACTTATTTAAAACAATTAATTAAATAACTTATTAACATCTAACTCTCCTATTAGCAGTTTCTTGTATTTCTCTAATTAAATTATATTGAGATATAGATAACTTATCATTAGCAAACATAGATTTTATAATATTTTTTTCTCTATCTGTTACAGGTTTCTGTTCCATAAATTTAACTAAATTTCTTTGTCTGATAGGTGTCATATTAAGATTAATTAAATCATTACCAACTAAAGCTAATTGATTGTTTCTACTATTTTTTTGACTTTTATTATTATTGTACTTATTAGATATTGTAAATTTAGTTTTTTCTTTTATTCTATTTTTACTATATTCTTTTTTAGGTAAAGTATATTTGGTTTCACCATCTAATAATAAAGAATATTTAATATAATTTACATTATTATCTAATCTACTATCTTTATAATTATAAAAATCATCTAATGATTTAAAGTTTTTAATAAATTGTTTTTTACTTGTACCTGTTAAGATTAATATTTTAGCTTTCATATTATTTGTTTAATGTTTTAATGTGCCTCTGCACAGTCTCAAAGGTAGTAAAAAAAAACTCAATACTAAAAATACTTATTAACATATTTCATATTAGGTGTTTTATTTATTCGTATATTACAGTATGAATGAAATAGAACAAGACTTACTTGCTTTTATAATGAGCAAAGATATTGACTTCTTAACAGAATCAATAAACTTAGACATTAGCTTTGATTCGCATAACTTTAGTTTGATTAGTAATATAATTAGTGAAGATTTATTCTCTTATTACATTGCTATAGATATGACATTGCTTAGAAATGAATACGAACTTATAAAGTTATCTGATGAGTTTAAAGAAAAGGTAGCTAAGTACTTTGAATTTAGAATAAGTGTTGAGGAAGAATATTTAATGCATAGAATACAGTTAAATAACTGTCTTAGAGAAATGAACATAACTTACACAACCTAACGAAACTAATCTATAGTGTTATAATAGTATGAATAGCAAAGAAATAAAGCCTACAGATGGCAGAAAGAATAACAGTAGGAAAAAGTCAATTCCTATTAGTAAACCACCAACTGGTGAGAGAAGTAATAAACCAGCACTTAATAAAGCTAAAAGAAGTAGACGTAAGGCATACGCTAAGAAAGCTATTAAAGAGATATTTGGTTCAGATGTAGAGTTCTTTAAAAGTATAGCAAAACAAGCACAGAAAGGCTCTTATAACCACACAAAGCTATTATCAGACTTTGCTTATGAAGAAGAAAAGGAAAAGACAGTAAGCAATAATGCACCTGTTATAAACTTCTTTGGTAGTAATGATATAGAAAAGTCTGTTAAGGATAAGATTATAGATATAACACCTAAAGAAGATGAGTAAAGACATTAAATTAAACGACAAGTACATACCTCTATTCAAAAACGATACGAGGTATTTTGTTATTACAGGAGGTCGTGGTTCAGGTAAGTCATTTGGTGTTAACCTTAGACTATTATTTAAAACTTACGAAGTAGGACATAAGATACTATTTACAAGATATACTTTAACATCTACTGCAACTTCTATTATTCCTGAATTTATTGAGAAGATAGATTTAATGGGTAAGCAAGATGATTTTAGGATAACTAAAGATGAGATTATGAATCTTACTACTGGTAGTTCTATAATATTTAAAGGTATTAGAACATCATCAGGTAATCAAACTGCTGCACTTAAATCACTTAATGGTGTTACTACGTTTGTGGTTGATGAAGCAGAGGAACTTGTAGATGAAGAAGCATTTGATAAGATTGATTTATCTGTTAGAATAAAGGATATTAAGAATGAGGTTATACTTATTTTAAATCCAACTACCAAAGAGCATTGGATATTTAAACGTTTCTTTAGAGATGCTATGTTTAAAGAGGGTACAAATGGTAAGAAAGGTAATACTACTTATATACACACTACTTATAAAGACAACATGGCTAACTTAGACCAATCTTTCTTACAGAGGGTTTCAGAGATTAAAAGAAGAAATCCTGCCAAGTATTTAACACAGATATTAGGTGGTTGGAAAGAGAAAGCAGAGGGTACTATTTATACTAACTGGCGAGTAGGTAACTTTATACAAACTGATTTAACTTGTTATGGACAAGATTTTGGATTTGCAGTAGATGATACAACTTTAGTTAAAGTTTCTATAGATAAAGAAGCACAGAAGATATGGGTTAAAGAAGTATTTGGTAGACCTAATATGAGTACATCTCAGATAGCTTTAGAGAATAAGCGAGAGTGTGGTATGGATTTAATTATTTGTGATAACTCAGAGCCTCGTTTGATAAATGAACTAAAGAAGAAAGATATAAACATAAGACCTACTATAAAGAAAAGTGGTAGTATATTAAGTGGTATAGCTTTAATGCAAGACTACGAGATAGTTGTAGATACTAATAGTTTAGGTGTTGTTAGAGAGTTAAACAACTATGTTTGGAAAGATAAAGGTGCAGTTCCAGTAGATGATTTTAATCATTTTTTAGATGCGATTAGATATGCTTGTATGTACTTGCTTCAAGGCTTATCATCAGGTACTTATAACATTAGGTAAATGTTAAAGTTTGTTAAAATTGTATTTTGTTTATATTATTTTGTATATTTGCTATAATTACAACTTAAAAGTATATGATTAGTATTGTCTAATTAAAAACAAACATTATGAATAAAACTGAATTAATTGATAAATTACTGCACTTAGGCAGCACAATAGAAATCTGCAACAGTTCCAAGACTTCTAAAAAGGCTAAAAAATTAGCAAATACTTTATTAGATAAATACTTAGAATCTATAATAGGTACTCCTTAATTACATACAACGAATTGTATATGATTTGTTGAGGAACGAAATAAAATATATACGGTGTTATATGCCGTTAAAACTAAAAAAAATGAATACAAGACAAACATCAATAGACTGCTACAACCAAATAAAAGCAAATGGACTGTTATCTAAAAAAAGATTAGAAGTTTATGTTGCTATACTAAAAAAAGCACCTTGCACAAGTTCTGAAGCAATGGTAGATAATTTAAACTCTACCAATGTATTATCACAATCAAGAGCAAGATTTACAGAGTTAAGAGAATTAGGTGTTATCTATGAGAAAGGCGAAAGAAAATGTAGGGTAACTGGTAGAAACGTTATAGAATGGGATTTAACAGATAGACTACCTAAAGACATAAAGCTATCAACAAATACTAAAAAATCAAGAGTAAATGATGCTTTAAATGCTTTAAGGGAGTTATATAAAACCAAAAACACATCAACAATTGAGGATTGGAAAAACGTAGCTGATTTGATTAATGGCATATAACTGATTTGTATAACCTTAGTAGCGATTAAATTAAACTAAAAATTAGTAAAAAATGATTACATTAAAACAATTAAAAAGTAAATTAGAAAAAGACTTTGGATGGGAAAACTTAGAATCTGATGATAATAAATGGTTTGTAGATAATTTGTTAAAAGACACTATACAAGCTATTGAGGTTATACGTTGTTGTAAACTGTGCGGATTAATTAACTAAAATAAATAGATATGAGTTTATTATACAAAGACCCTAAAGACGTAAAAACTACTTGCGAAATAAAGCAAGAGGATGGTAAAATAGTTATAGACTTTTGGGCAGACTGCGGAAAGTTTGGAACTGATGAAATGCTTGATGGGTATGTACTTACTTCTGAAAGATTGTTACAGATATTACAAGACCGAGACGATTATACAGATGACGAGTTATAGCATTGTTTACAACTGTACCGTATATGGTTTGTAGGCATATATAAGTGTAAAAATTTTTATTAAACACCTACTTAAAAGACAAGAAATAAAGATTGAGATATTAACCAACTGCCTATAAATTATATACTTTGTTATATACTGTGGCGGTTTTTAAAGATAAAATATTATGAATCACGAATTAGTAAAAATGTACGATTGCCAAAAACTACCAAAAGAAATAAAAAAATACTTCTTTGATAGCCACGACCACATAAAACATAATGACATTGTTGTAGAGGTTTTGGTTAATGAAAAAGGAACTGATATTTTATCTGATTATTTAATAGAAGATGGTGCTGAATGGGATGATACTGTTTTTATAAAGCATTGGTGGTAGCCATTGTATATAACGGAATAGTGTAAAATTTGAAGCGAAAAAATATGGAAGAAAAATATTATGAAATACTAAGACATTATGTAAACCCTAATGATTGTGCAATAGTTGTAAAGCAGCTTTTGAGTTTACACAATGTTAGCCAACAACGTGAACTGTTAAAGGCTTACGACAAGTTTGCAGAAACAGAACACGGTTGGTTTATGAATAAAACAGTAATTAAATGCGTGGACAGAATATCTTGGCATAAGATAATGATTTGGGCTGAAGAAATTAAACCCGAATGCACTCATGGTGCTCCTTACAATGTGTGGAGATATTTTGGGTTTAATGAAAATGGAGAGTTTGACAGTTGGTATTATTTGAATTTACCAAAAGACTATAAAAAAATTGAACTACCTAAACATTTAAAATAATATTACTTACAACGGTTTGGCTATGTGTAGTGCCGACCTAAATAAATTACTACACTAATTAAAAGCATTAAAGAAATGAGTAAAGAACAGAACTTAGCAAATAAAGACAAGGCATTACATATAGGTGGTGTTAGCACACGTTTAATTTCTCGTGTGGTTGCAGACCTTCAAAAAGAACTTATTAGGACAGAAAACGAAATAGTAAAAACAGAGTTAGAAGAACAGATTGAAGGGCTTAAAACACTTAAAACAGAGTTAGACGATTTTAGAACAATTAAACGCATTCTAAATGTGTGCTAACGGTTTGGCTAACCGTCCGTTTTAATGGCGGTTAGGTGTTGTTATATGCTTTTATTTTTGAGCGTTGGAAAAATATTTTTAAAATTTCTTTGTATATCTATTGTATATATGTATATTTGTATTGTCACTGTTTTAGTGATAAGGGTTGCTTGCCCGTCAGAGCTAATCTTTTTAGATTATGATTTCTTTTCCTTCTTCTTCGGTTGCTCCTTCTGTTCACACTTCATTTGTTGATGGTGTTAAGTTTGACATTTGCGAAGTTGACAAATGTGCTTATGATATGCTTAACGATAAGCGTTTCAGATATTTTCTTTGTGTTGAAGATACAACCATTGTTGGCTTTGATTCTGCTGAGAAGTTTTGCAAAGCTACTGGCGAAAATAGATGGGATATGTTTTGCAAAAGTATGGCGGATTGCAAAACCTTGATTAAAAAGTTTGAAGATGCACACGAAAGCATCTTGAAGCTACAAGAGAGAGCTAAAAAGAGCAAGTCTTTAAATATTAGCTGCACTGCTAAAATACAGGATATTAAAAAAACCTGTATAAATACATTTGGAATATACCCTACTTATTAGTGGGGTGTTCATTTTATGTAACAGTTCATTGACACTGAACATTAAAAAAAAATTGAACAAACAAAAAATTGGATAAATGAAAAAAAAGTTAATTGAGATACCAGAAGAACTATTTAAGCAAATAGAAGCATCCGCAAAAAAGAATGTAAGAAGTGTAAACAAAGAGATACAGTTTCTTCTTGCGAGTGCTGTGGCTAAAAAATAATTGCATATAACGGATGCAGATATAAAATGTTAAATGATTAAAAACTTAAATTAATAAATATGAAATTAGATTTAAAAGTAAACGGAAAACCCTTTAAAGAAACAAAACTCTTTAATTTTTTATATGTGTTGTTGGTAACTGTTAGAGTTTTCTTTGTAATAGCTATATTAATTTTGCCTACAATACTATGTTGGTTGATATTTCCTTTACTTGGTGTGAAGAATGTGATTTATAAAATTATTGACTTATATGAAAGGCTTTCATTTTTAGGCAATGAAGCCTAATTGTTACCAACGTAATTGTATAAGGTACGTTGCAACCTTGAATTAAGCAACAAAACTAATAAATAAACAGAAATTATGAGTAAAGAAATAAGTACCCAAAAAGAAAAAAAGCAATGGACTTTATACGGTGTTATGCAACGTTTTTTTAAACTATCTAAATTCTATTTAGGCTATGTTTTCTATGTGCTAATTACCGTTAATGAACGAACCAACTATTTACAAGCAGAACAACGAGGTTATAACTGCACACATAGCCACGATGATAGTTACTTGCTATATGGTAGTGCAAGAAAATACTATTTTGATAAAACACAACCACCGACAAGGAATTATGTTACTTATAAGCAGTACAAAAGTATGCACTACCCTAATGTTGCATAACGCTTAGTGTAAGGGGCGTTTTAATGCCTTTTACACCTTGTTAGGCACTTTTAATTAACAGATAAACTTAATAGAATGAGAAAAATAGAATACAAAGAAGCAATTAGTTTCTTGTTACCAAGACATTATAGCGGAAGAAAACCAAGTATAACTTATGCTTTTGGTTATTATGAGGATGAAGTTTTAAAAGCTGTTTGCACATTTGGAAAACCTGCAAGTAATAGCTTATGCGTTGGAGTTTGTGGCAAAGAATACAGTGCAAATGTTTACGAACTGAACAGACTTTGTGTAGATGGTGACGTTAAAATACAATTATCTTCTTTTGTTGGTTGGTGCTTAAAGCAACTTAAAAAGAACAATTTAATAATTGTAAGCTATGCAGATAAACAAATGAATCACAACGGATATATTTACCAAGCAACAAATTTTATTTACACAGGTGCAACCAAAAGCAGAACTGACAAATACGTTGAAGGCGGTAAACATTCAAGGCATTATGATAATACTAAACAAAATGGGTTAAGAAAGTTTAGAAGCAGTAAACATAGATACATATTCTTTGCTTGTGATAAGAAACATAAAAAGAAGTTTTTAAAAGCATTGAAGTATGGCATAGAGGACTACCCAAAAGAAGAAAACAAAAAGTATAATTTAGGAGAATATATTGAGCCTATTATCTTAAAAGATGGTAAGCCTTACAAACCTAAAGAAGATAAAAAGCAGTTAGATTTATTTTAATTGTGCCTAACGGATATGGTTAAGGTTAGTTGCGTGGAATATTAAATAAAATAGATAAAAAATGACAAATATAGAAATGATAGAATTTATTGATGAATTTTTAAGCGAACAAGAAGATGTATTACACGGAATTGAGGGTAAAAACTGCACTAAAAGCCGAAAGTATTTAGATATGATTAAAAAGCAATTAACTTTAACCGATGTTGTTAACTGTAATTGCGATGAAAGTAAGCAGTTAGAAGAGGAGTTTGAAATAAGCCATTTAATAAACGATACCTACCAAGTAGTTGGTAAAGATTCTAATACTGTATGGAAGCAAGGAACTATGGAAGAGTGCAATGACTGGGTAATGTTGTAGCAATTATTGTTTACAACGTATGGTGGTATGAGTAGTAAATAAAACGGATAATTAAAACTAAATATTATGAGTAACGAAAAATTATATTGGACAATGAAAAATGGCGACAAAATAGACATTGACCAAATGACGGAAAGCCATTTAAGAAACACTTTGAAATTAATAATAAGACGAAGCCAACAAGTACAAACTAATTGCCCTACCAATGTAGATATGGCAATAGATATGGTTGAGCAAGAAAACCAAGAGCCATATTGTGATGATTGGATGTGGAAGTAGTTTTATTTATTACTTATACCACGTGTTAGCAAATCGTTTTAATATTTGCTAACTACTATTATAATAACCTAAACTGTACAAACTAATGATTTTCAACGAAATAGAAACACTACAAATAAAATATAGATTTAAGTTTTATCCTTATTTGGTTTGTGGTGTTGATAGGAAATTATACCAGTTAGCACATTTTAAAAATAGTAGAACTTGCAATTTCAAAGAAATACCCTATAACAAAGTAAGGAATGGTTATAGGGTTAACTCTCAATGGGTTTCGTTTAATCGCTTAAACAAGTTTAAAATTAACGTATGCGAAGTAATAGAAATATAACTAATGCACAAAGAACGTGAATAATCCAATGATAAAAAGGTGTTCGGTATTTAACCTCTTTACTGCTCAACTCACTTACTTTTTTGTCGTAGATTGTTTTGTACTTTCTTTCAATCGTGCTTTCATAACCTTTTAAGTCAATTTTAGCCTCTATCTGATTGTTTGTACCTTGCAATGATATTTTGCCTTGTGGCAATACAAAAGTACGTTTAAAAGGCTTTAAATTACCTACACTATCACAAGGTTTTTTAATTGTTAAAGTATCGGTAAATCTTTTTACAACCAGCTTCTCTTTTGTTACAAAAATACTATCCCTTTTAACAACCTCTTTATATTCTGTAACAACTTTTTGAGTCCTACAATTAGCAAACAAAATAAGTATAATGCTAAAAAAAAATAATTTACTTTTCATTTAATTGTTGTTTTTTACTAACCTTATTGTATGTTTAAGCGTATAATGTTAGCTTTTTTGCCCTTATTATATGTTTAAGAGTATAATTATATATTCCTTTCAAAATGTGGAGTATCTGTAAACGATTTAAAGTTACCACCCCATCTATTTTTTTCGTTTAGGCTTTCCCAAAATTGTCCAAGTTCAGCTAACTTATGTTTGTCATAAATTAACTTGCCATTGATAAAAAAGTTAAAATCTACTGCCAAACGTTTAAGATGATTGCTATTTAATGTTTTACTTTTGCCAGTATCAACCATTCTTTGTTGTGTTTCCTTATCTCTGTAAGCGTGTCCAAAGGTTAAATCAATATCTAATAAGTTAGCATAAACAATTAATGATGCTACATCTTTAGTAAATTCAAATTGCTCTTTATTTAGGCTCATCCTACTTTAGTTTTTTTTTGGTATTTCTTAAATCTTCCATTTACATTGTTAAAAGTTGCAACTACATCACGAGGTATAATACTCAAGGAAATAGACACAGTATAAAGAATGGTGTTTAGTCTATCAAAGTTATTGGTATAATTATCATCCATAACTATTGTATCTAACTCATCTACAAACGCATTAACAATATACTCCCTAAACTCCTCGTATTTATCAATTAAAAACAATGCATCTTTCATTTCGATTTCCATTTCATTGGACATAATACGCAAAGCATTTTCGTTGTATTCATTTACCAAGTTTGACAAAGTTGAAGCAACCAAGAATTTTAATTGTGGTTGTTCCATTTTCTGCAACTTCTCATTTTCTAACAACTCTAAAAAACGCTTTTTAACAGTCTTAATTTTTAGCTGAATAAGTTTCTTTAACAATTTTGTTTTGACCTCGTCATAATCACTAAAAGTAGTAAAATCAATGTTATCTACCCTTTTCAAAACCTTATCACAAACTAAAAACATAGAATGAAATTTTAAATTTCTTACATCTCTATTGTCTTGCTTGTTATGATAGATTTCTTTTAGTATATCTTTAAATTTAATCATTAGATAAACACCTAAAAGAATAACTAAAAACATAAAAGTAAGAAAGCCATTCATTTGTCCGAAGCTATCTTTTATAAATTCTAACCCATCCATAAAGCTATAAATGTTATAATTAAAGGTAGCTCAGTTGCAATAAAATCTAATACCTCAGCATTACCTCTTTTACTTATTTTATCGTTCCAAATCTCTTTCCATAGGTTTAACCCTGTACCTATTAGAAAACCTAATAATCCACCTATGTTGCCAAAAAATAAACCTAATAAAGGAATAAGTGCCGAATAAACGACACCTACTATAATATGTTCTTTTTTGTCTAAAGGTAAATCTTGTATTAATTTTTTTAAAGACATTACATTTTATTTTCTTGATAACAAACACCAGCAAATCCGTGTACACCCTCACTATCTATATCAATAGACTTTGTTGCCCAGCCATAAGGATGACTTTCTATACCTATCCACATAACATCAACACTATATTTAGTAGAGTAAACAGGCTCAACTACAACATTACCCTCCCCATCATATTCGCCTTGCTCTAATACAATATTTCCTAATTTTACAATAGTGTGATTATGTTCTTCACCTAATGCATTAATCTTTGAATTTGCTTGTTCTAAACTGTCAAACTCATATTTTCCTATTTTCATTATTCTCCTGTTATTTCTTTAATTCTTCCTTGTGATACTGTGTAAGTTGTTGGTACTGGTGTAATAACATTTGTACTATTGTCTGAAAAAGTTTCAGTTATAGTTGTTAAATTTAATCCTGTTGTGTCTAATGTTGCAACGTCTGCTGGTCTTGTTGCTATTGCACCATTGGTTTCAATAGGAGAACTTGCAACAGTTCCTAATTCCAATTGACCTTGATAAACTAATATATCACTTGTGCTTGCAGTTGCACTCCTTAAATCTAATCCATAAGTAGCTGATGTTCCAACTTGAGTTCTTGTAAATTCAAATCTTTGCCATTCACTTGTAACAGTAATAACAGTACCTTGACTGTTATCCATCAAAAAAATAATCTTTTGGTTAGTTCCGTCAGTTGACTTTAGGTAAAAACTTTGTGTATAATCTTCGCCATCAGTTAGTGTAGTAATAAACTTAATTCTTGACCTATCAGTACTAATTCCACTCGTTGAGGCATCAAATTGAATTCTACTTGCGTTTTGTGTACCGTCAGGACTAATTGCATAATTCGCTGTTACTATTGGTATAGTTCCTAAGCCTTGAGCTTGCTTTTCCCAATCTGATTGGGTAAAATCATTAGAATATGTAAATTCATTAGTAGACTGTGACTCTAATAATAAAACAGGGCAACCACCATCAGAATAATCTAATCTTGGCACGTCTGCGTTTACATCTTCAATTACTCCTTGCTCATTTACTCTTGTTGCGTTTGGCACTCCACTTGTGCCTGTTCTTGCAAAGTCTAAATCTCCATCACCATTTATTGGTAGTTGGCTATATACTTTACCCTCTTTATAACCACTTGGTATTAATGCTATACTTGGTGTACTCATTTTTATCTATTTTATATTATGTTTATACAATCAAAAGCCTCTACAACTCCATTATCATTTGTTACTCTTACTAAATATGCCCAGTTTTTATCGTCTGTATTCCAACTTGCATCATTTACACAATTAATAGCTTCAACAATTCCACCATCTGCCAACACTCTATCCTCATAATACTGTGTTATTGCAGTTGCACCATCAGCTAAATCTTCGTATATTTTACCCCAACTTATTGTATTGGTTGTAACACCAACACCCCACCAAGTTGTTTCGTATATTTTACCGAAATTAATATTATTTGCCATCTTGTTCCTTTTGCTCTTTCTTAACCAAAGTCTTAAAAAACTTATTTAGCTTTTCAATATGCTTTTCCTTTTGCTTATACTCACCTCTTTTGCTTCTCATTATAATACGATGCTTGAAAAGTTACTGTTATCTTTATCAGGGTACATATCTCCATTACTGTTCTGATTGTACTCAGGGAATTTATTAGAGTTGTTGCAGATGTAATCCATATACCTTGCAGTATAAAACTCTGCTCTTGCTCTTGCTTTAGATTCCATTCTATCTATATCGCCATAGTCCACAAAATCATCACTCTCTCCCCTATGCTTAGATAAACCACCATTGTTAATTCTAAACATACAAAATGGTAAATACTCTACTTGTGAGAACCATATTAACATAGGCTTGATGTAATTATCTCTTAGGTACTTGTAATCACTATAAGCAGGTGTATTGATATCATCATTGAGTATAATCTCTTGAAACTTATCGTAAAGTCTACCGCCTAAATACTGCTGTATATGAATGTCTTGTGCTACCTCAATATAATGTATTAACTTATCCCCATCAGTATTACCTGATATTATAGAGTTGTCTTTTAAGTCTTTTACTGTTATAAATAATGCTTTACTCATATCCTAAACCTTTTCTTATTTTACTTAATATACCACCTCTATTAGGCATATCTATAGGTCTTATTGGCATCTCACTTGGATTGTTAGGTTGCCCTAAACCTTTTTCATAAGCCTTTTCAGGGTTTACCTTATTACCATTACTCTTTCTATACACTTGTACTTCCCAATAATGATGACAGTTCTTACCACCTTTGTATTTCAGTAAGCTATAGTTTCTACCTTTATGACCTAACTTTTTGTTAACACCTCTAAAAGACATCATATTAATATCTTCCTTTCTAAATACTACTTTCCTTTGAGTAAGTGCTTCCATTTTCTTACAGAAATCCCTACTATTAGGACTCTTTCTTACTGGTGCATAACTATACCTTACTTTGTATATGTCGTTATCTTCACTTGACTTTGTATCTTTATACTTGATTTCAGCCATTTTAAGGACATCTTTACCCTCTTGGTATACTTCACTATGAATTAACTCCCAATCATCGCTTAAAACCTCTCCAAGTTCTTCTAATTGCTCTAACATATCATCACCATCTTCTTCAGAAAAATCATCTACTTCTTTATCACTTGACAACTTCTCACCTGTTTCTTCTTCTCTCTTAATCTTAGTAGAGATATTATCTAACTGAGTAAACTCAATAGGTTGTAATGTTGTAAAGTATAAATCTTGGTGTATGTTGTTAAACTCTAATATTTCTTTAAAAGCACTAATTAACTCATCTTGTCTTGGTCTAATGATAACGTTATCCATTAGTACAGATGCAGTTCTTAATTCTTCTGCATTGTTACCAAATCCAGTATTATCTTTAATACCTAATAAGATAGGAGATACAATACCGTGTCCTAACATTATTTTTTCTCTTGCTTCATCAGATAAGAACTGATATTGTGCGTGAGCATCAGGTAAATGTATAGCCTCAATAGTTGCAGCAGTTTCTTGTGAATCATTAAAAGCTATCATAGCTTTACCTGCATTAGAACTACCACTAAACTTATCGTTAACTTTGTTCTCTATATTAACTTGTGTAGACTCATCAGGTACTCCATTGTTAAACTGTAAAAACAAACTTGGTGCTAAACCATTTTGTATATTAGAAATATGATATTCTGATACTTCTCCCTCTAATTCAGCATACTGTAAACAACCGTTATAAAACGCAGGTGCATAGTAATAGAATTTAGGACTGTAAGGTTTGATTATATAAAGTTCGTTTAATTGACCTTTATTACCACAACCGAAACTTGGTATAATCTTAGTCTTATCATTTGGCTTTTTATTCTCCCAATCAGGGTGGTAATGCCAAGACTTAATAACACCTTTAATAGCTTTACTTGCTCTAAGTGTTACCATAGGAAAGTGAGATACTTTTAATATCTCTGTCTTAGTCCTATTATATGTTATCTGTACTGCTGCTTGTGCTAAAGTATAGTAATCTTTTGTTATATTCTTAATGTCATTAGGTTTAAGTAACTTCTTAAATCTAACGTAGTCTTTAGGAAACTTATCTGAGTTTAATGATTCTAATCCTCTACCATAAATCATATCAGAGATACCATTAACACATCTTGCGTTAGTAGCTGATACCATAGATAATTCTACTAATCTATCAAAGTAAGCATTATCTTCTCCAAAGCAAATGTAATCTTTATTGTAAACCTCTTTTACTGTAGGCATCTCGTAAGATGACAAGTTTACAACTCTAAACCCACTTTGTATTTTTTCTTTATCAGACATAATTAATTTCTTATAATGTATGTGTTATCGTCAAGTTCGTTATATTGGTCGTAGTTGTTTAAAGATTGTTTATGCTTCACTTTAAAATCAGTTTGTGAAGTAACATATATCTTATCTCTATACCATAAGTTGTCGTTATGATACATTTCTAAATAGTAAGTATCTCCCTCTGTTAAGAAATCAAAACTAACGTCTAAGTCAGAATAATAACTTTCATTAGAAAAACCAATAATAAAAGAATCATTGTTTATACAATTTAAAGATTCAGTAGTACCACCATCAGATATTACTCTTGAACTATAATCTTGTGTAACAGCAAAGCCACTAACAAATTCTTCTTGCCCATAACCATCCTTACGAACCTTAACTTCAATGTTACCAGTCTTTACCTCAAATCTTGGCATAAAGCTGATAGTTTGTACGGAATTATTAGGTAACATTATTAACATACTTATATAACAAAAATGTAGTTATTTGTTTTAAATAAAAAAGCACTACCAATTACGATAGTGCTTTAGTTATAGTGTATTTAACTATTATAAACCTACAACAACTGTAAGTCCTGTATCTTCAATAGATTCAAGAACACTTGCACCTCCATCTACTATAAAGTTAGCAGGTACTTTTTCTTGCCCTGTAAAAGATAGTGTATAACCACTCATATCTCCCATAGCACCACCTGTAACTATTGAGCCACCTGATACATCTAAACCATATTCTAAACCTGCTACAAATACGTTTCCGTTATTGTCCTCGATTAAAATATGTGGACTACCATAAGCTAATAACTTTACTGTCTTGTGGTCCTCTTTAGTTAACTTAGGTAACTGTAATTCTAAAACTTGTTCAAAGAATGTAGTTCCGTTTTCTCTACTCTTGGTAGGTGTTTCTGTGTATGTCGAAGCACCTCTTACATCAAACTTGTAAGCGTTTCCTGATGTTGCAAAAGTTGTTATAACATCTGTATCTGTAACATCATAGGTAGCAGCACCTAAGTCATCGTGGTTTACAAAGTAAACAGCATTGATACCTCCAACTGATTCAGCACATTCTTCCAAACGCCCTCTACTAATATCGCAATTCATTTATTTATTATTTTATTGTTATTAAAAAAGGGTAGATAGACTTTATCCACCTACCCTCACATTATCTTAAACACTAATCTTAGTTAGCGTTATTCACAATTCCGTAAGTAACGATTTCCTCAACGATACCATACTGAACACTTGCTAAGAATCTCATAATTACACGAACATTCTTAGAACCATCTAAGTCAGCCATATCTAACAATCTTACTTCGTTCCAATCAGATGCGATAGAAGTTCCAAACCATAAGTTAGACTTCTCAGCAGCAACCATTGTAGAAGCAGGTAATCCGTTAGCTACAAATATTCTTAATCCTGCAAATTGTAATCCTGCGAATGCTTGATTTAAACCTGCTACATTGATACCAGCAGCACCTTGTCCGTTAGAAGCAAAACCACCTAAAGCGATAGAATAAGCCTTGTAAACGTCTTGTGAAACATATAAGCATAATTCAGGAGAACCAAAGATAGCTTTAGGGATAGCAGCATATACTTTACCAATCTCATCAATTACATTTGAAGCAGTTACAGTAGTTCCTGTTACTTCGTTAGCAGATGGTAAATCAGCATCAGCAGCTAATAAAGTTGCAAAACCATCGTAAGCATCAGCACCATCAACACCTGTCCAAATAAGATTCTCGTTAGACTGTGCTACTTTAGCAGCTACATATTGTACGATATACTCTTGGATAGTAGACGGCATATTTCTGAAAGCAGAAGCACCCATTTGATATCCATTCCAATCGTTAAACCAATCAGTCTTACATAACTCTAAGTTTACTTGAAACTCTTTAGGGTCGATGTATCTTTCTGTAGAAGTGATAGTAGAAGTATCTGTAAAATCACAGGTTGCACCTTTTAATAATCCATCAGTTTCTAATCGTCTTACAACCTCTCTACCTACAATATTAGGTTTAAAAGTGATTGCGTCTTGTGCAAGAGTGTTTCCTGCTAATAATGCAGAAGATATAATTTGATTTTTATATTCACCTGCATAGCTTGTTGTTATACTTGTACTTGTTGCCATTTTTATTATTTATTATTTATTGTTTAACATTGCATAAATTCTCTCTTGTGGTGTCATATTAACCACAGACTTAGAAAACATAACTTGTTTCTTTTCTACTTCGTTTTCAGGAGAGTGTACTATTTCACTTACTTCTTCTAATTCCACTTTTACTTCTTCCTTAACTTCTTTAGCTAATTCTTGTGGAACTTCTTTTACTTGTTTCTTATTTTCTTCAAGTAATGCTTGAATCATTAAGAATAATTCGTTCTTTACATCTGATAATTGTTGTTCAGTAACGTAATTAGGTTGAACCATCTCTTGCTTAGATTCTTCCTTTACTTCTTCAACAACTTCATCAGCTAAAGCAACTTCTTCTACAACTTCTTTTGGTGTAGACAAGCCTAACAATTCTTTTATACTGTTAAGCGTTTCATTGGGTTTACTCATTGTTTACGATTTTATATTATTATAACTATTTAAAAAACACTTGTTTGAAATTAAGATGATTTACCACCTATATTACCTATCCCTTGCTTCCATATTGGATGAGATTTACACTTCTTTTTTTTACACTTTTTTATAGTATAAGTATTTAGACATTTACAATATTTTGCTCTCATAATTTATGGTGTATCAGTTACTAAGTCGTTAGTGTTAAAGTTATAACCTGTTAAATCAGCATTACCTGATATATCAGATACAGTAGTTACACTTGCCTCTATCTCGTAATAATGAGTTGGAGGGGTAGATAACAAACTCAAATCCTGTGTTGCACCACTATTGTATATAGTTGATATATTAGTAGTTTGGTCTGTATCCCAAATACCTACTTGATTGATGATTGTTTCAGCGTAGTTATTATTTACATTACTTGCTCTACCAATTCTAAAGATATTATCACTAGGATTTGAACCATCTATTACACCTGTGTAACCATAGTTAAGGTGTGAACCAACTTGTGACACAACCGAACCATCAACCGCCACAGAGAACCTGCTATAATAATTAGAAAGGTCAGCTTGATTAGAACCTGTTGTTCCTCCATCAAAAGTAACTACTAAGTGATTCCAAGACCCAACATTTAAACAATTTAAAGCTGCAATAACTATTTTATTGTAATTTGTACCATAATTAAGTATGATATTATTACCTCCATGTTGTTGTAATGTTATTACACCGTTACCAGTCCATCCAGCACCATTAACAAGTAAAGTCTGAGTTGCTATTGAAGTACTAGGTTTAATCCACATACTAATAGTCCAAGCATTCCCATCTCCATTAGATGCTCTTTCAAGTGCATTCATGTTAACTGGATTACCTTGTAACCATTGGCTAGTTCCATTAAAGTTAAGAGACTTGGTGTTAGTGTATGAAGCATTTTCTGCTACTGTTACTGTAACAGTAAAGTCTACAGTACCTCCAATAGCATTACCTGCCTTACAATTAACTACTATAGTATCAGCACTTGTCCCTACGAAAGCAGGAGCTGTACCACTAAGTACACCGCTATCTTGATTCATATACATCCAACTTGGAGCATCTAACTCAGCAAACTGATTAACTATATTGTCAGAGCTTATAATCTGAAAGTTTAATACTTCTCCTTCGGTTACACTAACAGTTTGGTCAGCTACAACAGGAGCAAAGTTTACGTCAGGCTGTGAGCCTTGACCTATTAACTGCTTAGTTATAACAGGTAAGCCTAGATATGTAGTATTCCCATTAGCCCCAAAGTGTAAGTTTATATCACTTCCATCAGGATGTACTACAGATGTAGCTATTAGCTCGTTATTAGTTTCACTCCAAAGCTCTAAGGTGTTGTCAGTCATATATCTTAATGACAATAAGCCTATTTCAGTACCTGCTCCACCTACTCGGTAAGAATCAATAGAACCACCACCTGCGGTAAAGTATCCACTAGCCGCTGTATTGTGTGCCCAATTTATGTCTGCTATAATAGATTCATTAGTTTGATACACAAAAGACTTATCTAAGTTATCCTCTGCATTCACAATTCCTGTAGCTGCTCCTGTGTAATCTAGACCAAATGTTTCCCCTGCTCCTTGCTTATCCAAAGGTATCATATACTTCTCCCCTACAGATAAAGCTAAAGTTCTTTCTAGTACAGTATGAGCACGCACTCCATTCAATACACCATCTTCATTGTTTGAATAGTCGTGCTTAATATCCCATAAGAAATCTGAGTCACTTATAATACCATTAGGTAAAACTCCATTAGCCCAAGTGTGCATTTGAATATTAAATTCAGTCACAGCTAAAGCTATTGTTGTTCTAGCTATTTCTACTTCTCCGCCTCCAGTTAAATCCATCAAAACTAAATGCCCATCATTAAGAAATCTCATTCCTATAACATCACCATTAGATACCACATATTTAGAGCCATTAGTTGTATTAGTCAATGTACTATTTGAACCATCTACAAAACCACCTGCATAAGCAAACATAGTGCCCCAATTAGAAAAAGTTACACTTCCACCATTGTAAGCTGTAGCTACTTCTGCTCCATCCCATATACCTAATATTAAATTAGCTCCTCCATTATTCTGAAAGTTAAATTTAAACTCTGAACCTCTTGTTAATGCCTCACCAAAATAGAAAGGTAATTGTTGATTAACTGTAGAATCATTTGTAGACGTTCCTACTGCATCATTAGCATTAGCTCCATAAGATATAAACCATCCACTACTTGTAGCTAATCCACTACTTCCATTAATCATATTAGAAGCGTCAATAGTAACTGTAGAAGCATCGTCTAATACAAGTACTAAATCAGTACCTACAACTGAGCCACTTACTACAGGATTACCTGAGCTACTTGAACCACCTAAAGTAGAAGCATCAACAGTAACAGTAGAACCATCACTCATAGTTAATACTATATCTGTACCACTAACAACACCACTTGAAACAGTAGTATCTTCATCAAGACCTAAAGAAGTAACATCTATAGTTACTGTAGTAGCATCTGCCATAGTAAGAGTTAATTGTGAACCACTTAATGAACCTGAGTCTACAAAGTTATTCTCATCTACTCCTAAAGAAGTTACGTCTACTGTATATGAAACTCCATCATTTAGACCTAAAGTTAAATCATTCCCACTTAATGTGAATGAATTAACAAATGTGTCAGGAGATATAAAACCTGCTGTGTTAGTAAATACCTCATTTAACTGTACTACAGCTTGATTAAGCACAGAGTTCACATAAGAACCATTTATACTGGTTGTATTAACTGGTAAACTTTCTACTAAAACCTTAGCTCCATTTTTAATCTTAATCTGTATCTCAGTTCCATTAGCAACAGCTTCTAAAGTATTTACTGCGTGAGGAACTAATACGTTATCAGAACCTAAAGACAAGTCTCTTAGAAGTACTGTAGAGCCTGTAGCATCCAATTTAAAGTCCATAGCTTTATACTTCAAGTAAGGACTAATTAATTCTAAGTCTTTATCTTCAAATAACCTGTTATGTACAATAGCTTGATACCTGTCAGTTCCGTCATCTCCCATTTGAACCTGAAATACTCCATAGTCAGTATCATCAGTTTTATCTATTTTACGTATCTCAGCAAATATTGTTGTACCAGCGTGAATTTCTACTGGATGGTCAAAGAACCACTCTATTACATCACCTGCAAATATTTTACTTTCTGTAGGTAGGATTTGTTTGTATACTTGTGTGTCATTTACAGATAATCTATACTCTAAAGATATTCCTACTTCAACATCTTCTGCCGCTACTGTAGTAATACCTAATCCTGAAATGCTTACTGCAAAGTAGTTATCGCCTGAGTAGCCTATAGACCTTAAAGGGTCAGGGTTTCCTCCTAACGTAGTACTAAACATATCTGTATAAACACGACCACTAGGCGCTATATAACCATCAGCTCCTTGATTAGCTACTATACTTTGGTCTTTTAACCCTCCCCACATAGGATAGAAGTTAGTATCATTACCTAAATTGGTAAAGAATATATTCTCTGCACCAGATGACATCTTGTGTTGTTCCCCTAAGAATAATGAGTTAAGAGTCGTCTCGATTGCTCTATCTGCCTCTAACTTGTCTGTTACAGGATTGTATATAAAATGACTCAAAGTCTCTTGATGCACAGAACTACCCATTGGTATCCAATTAGTTCCATCCCAGAGTTTGTTTACATTCTCATTCGTGTCGAATACAATAACACCGTTTTCAGGTTGTAACTTACTTATCGCATCCGTAGTATGTTTATCAGGTCTTACACCGTAACTTGTGTTTACTTTTGTACTACTCATTTATTAATAGTTGTTTAATTTGTTCTAAGAGTTCTTTATCACTATCTTTATTAGACATTTCTTCAACATTATCACTAAACATTCCCTCAATAGATAATCCTAAGTATTTCTGTGCTTTTATATCTTCCCAAACTTTATCGTTATCTACTTTCATAGTAACAACCCACGCACCTTTTACGGAGTTTAAGCCATATAATTTAGACTTATCCATATTCTCATCTTCTACTACCCAACTTTCAATTACAGATACACCAGTAGTAAGGTTATTGTGGTCTAAAGTTGTATTGTTATTTCTAAGGTTTTTAAGGTATATTTCAGATGCTTTACGGACAGTTTGTTCAGAAAACATAATATTGTATTCGTAATCTCTGTTACGTCTGTAAATCTTCTTATTTGGCACTAAAGCTAAACCAACTATAATACGTTTTTCTTCGTTAATAGTTTTAAACTCTACTTGATGCTTGTTAAGTGCTACGAAGTTTTCTTCTATAGCAGGAAATTCTACCAATGAAATAGCTTGTACTCCATCGTCTATATTTTCCTCGTCTATAAATAGTTCAACTAATGGTATTTCTTGTTCTTCCATATTATTATAACTTATTAATTATTTTACGTTTTATTTTTGGTAGTTTAATTTATTATATGTAAATTTGTCTTGCTGTAATATTGTGATTTAGATTTAATGTCATAATTTGTTTTTTAAGTTTCCACCTGTGTATTGGTTCGCAGGTGGTTTTTTTATTTAAAACGTTGCACTACTCTTAATATTCAAATCTAATTCTTGTTGCGTAGTAATATCTTTTGATACTACAAATGCTTGTAAAGGTGTACTAAACTGTGATTGTATAGCATTGGCTAATTGATTCTCTTGCGTGTTACCAACTAAGTTAAAATCAAATGACCTATCACCTACACCACCACCGCCACCACCTCCTGATGCTGTGTTTATTGGAGTTGAGGCAGAAGTTGGCTGAAATTTCTGTCTTGATATCGCAGCTACTTGCAATAAACCACCTGCAACTGCTATACCTGCATTTATTTTTGCTCTTAATAAACCTGCTGTTGGGTCTAACTTATTAATTGGATTAGCTAATGTATTCCTAAAAGCAGAACTCGCAGCAGCATAAGTTTCTATTAATGCAGTAGATATATTAAATGCTTTTTCAGTATTAAATTGTTTCTTTTTAATCTCATTTTGCTTTTTTCTTAATGCCTCATCATTTTGCCATATCTGATTCTGAATAGCTTTTCTTTGGTCGGCAGATAACTTTTCATTAAGCAATCTATTGTTTAATTCTTCATTTAATGCAGTAGTTTTATTTTGCTCAATAGCTAATTCCCTTTCAGATTCAGCGTTAATAAAATCAGATATACCTGACAACATATCCTTAGCCCTATTAGCATATTCTTCATATTCCTCCAAATCGTACATAAGATTTAATCTTCTTACGACTTCTTTATTGTAGTTGTCTATTCCTTGTTGAGTTTCTTCACTCAACTTTAAATCTAATTCAGGTGCTGTAGTCAAACTCATACTGCTAAAATCAAACATTTCAGTCAATTTCTCTATGTACTTTGCTTGTGCTTCTGGAGATATATCTATACCATAAATATCTTCAAGTATGTCTGCTGTAGGTCTTTTTTTAGATTTCTTACCTTTAGGTTTACTCCCTTTTCTGAATAGGTCCTGAATATCAACTATAGATTTTTGTAGGGCTAATAACTCCTTTTGTTTTTCTACTATTTCATTGCTTAATGATGTTTTTGTTTCGCTTTCAGGTAAGAATCTATACACAGAAAACTCTTTCTCTAATTCATTTAATTCTTCTTTTAACTCTTTTTCTTTAGTAATGCTTTCTAATAATGTTTTTCTCTTTTCAACTAATACCTCAATACCTCGTATATTTTGTTCTTCTTTAGGTAACTTGTCAAAAGCATTTGTAATTCCTTTAATATCTCTTTCTAATATCTTTAATAAGTCTTTCTTGTTTATCTCATCAACACCAGCAACAAAACTATCAATCCAATCAAGAGATATGGCATCAGATGAAACAGATAAAACTTCCAATATAGAGTTTAACTCCCTTAATAAACCTGCTTGTCTTTCTAATTCGTCATTATGTTCAGCAGTTTCATCTTTAGCTTTCTTTTGAGAGCCATAGAAAAAGTCTAAAGCAGATATAGCTGCTGTGATAGCTAACACAACACCAAGAGGACCCATTAAAGAAGTCCATAAACCTTTAAGAGCCAACCTAAAACCACCTGCTGCCTTTGTAGCAAAAGCCATTTGAGAAACTAACTGCGTAAGGTTGTTCGCCATACCACGAATACCATAAGGTGCATCTGATACAACTCTACCAAGTTCTAAGGCAGCAGAAGTAGTAGCACCTGTAGCATCTTTTTGCTGTAACTGAACCTTAGTTAATTTCTTTACAGAAGAAGTGTTTTGTTCTTGTGCCTTAAATACTTCGTTTAACTCTTTCTCTCTCCTTTTATACTCTAAGTTAGATTGTCTTAATGCTTGTTTCTCTTGCTCAATAGCCCTTTTTGACTTGTAAGCAACACCTGTAAACTCACCTTTAGCAATCCTTAACTTTTCAATTTCTTGATTAGCCTCAGTGTATTCTTTTGTAGTAGTTGCAACTGCATCTCTTAGTTGTTCCCACTCTTTAATAGCTTTGTCGTAATCTGCTACAACATTAAATACAATTTGTTCATCTGCCATTTCTAATCAATTTTCTTCGTTTATTCTTTTCTTTTAACTCTTTTAATGATAATGGAAACTCGTAAGCACCTTTGGCAAACTGTATTTCCTCGTCTTTTACCATAAACTCATTACTACCTAATAATTGTATTATATCTCTAATCATAACTCGTTATTAATTCTAATGTACTTTTACCAGTATTTAAGTTGCTTTTTATAGAGTTAATTCTATAATCTTTACCCTTTAACCTTATCTTATCGTTTAACTTGTATTGCGTAAGCACATCTAAACTTAAATAAAACTCAGCAGATAATATTCTCGTATTTATACTAAATAAATTAGTAACGTAATTCTGATAACCAATAGCAAACAAACTATTAGCGTTTACATTACCTGTGTATTCATCTACTTCTGCACCAAATTGCAATGATTTAGAAGCACCTAAATTACTATTACTACCTCTATTAAATGTGGTTATGTAATTGTTCTTACCCACAAAACCAAACTTCCAAGTATTACTATCTATTATAGTAGGCACGTTGTAAAACAACATTGGTGCTATATCTGTAGTTTCTTGGTTTTTATCAACTATCCAACCATTAGAAAAGTCTGTTAAGGTAAATGTAGCTGCATCTTGGTCGTTTACTCGTTCAAAGAAACCCTTTTCAAATGGTAACTTTATCTCATACTTTGTTCCATCAAATGCTAAACTACTATTCTTACCATCAGGTAATGTTTGAAACTCTAAATTACCAAAGTTGTCTTGATTTTGCTCGTTTTGATTAATTACACCAAATGTTTTAGGCTCTGCAAACTGAAAGTTTATATCACTATAAAGTTTACTTCTTTTTACAGTTATCTCGCCATTATCCAAACTCTTAGTTAAATCTATTGTATCTCCATCACTATAAAAATCATCTAAGGTATCTACAACTATAATTCCATTCTCATAGTAAGCAGTTAGATTAAACATTTTAAATAAACCTCTTAAAAAGTCTAAGGTTTTCATCTTAGGCATTTGTCGTGGTATGTTAAATATAAAAGTGTTTGTGAAATCTTCTTGACCTGTGTTATATACCTTTGAATTTATTTGAGGTGGTTCTAAATCAGTTAACTCGTACCTTATATCCCATTCTATCCTACTAAACGTTATAGCTGTATCAGAAGCAATATAAGCAGTATATCTACCACCTATATTAGTAAGACTTATAATAGCACTTCCATTAGCAGGTTCTCTGTATATTTCATTACCATTGTTTATAATAATAACAGTATAATCATCTGTAGATGTTGTGGTAAAAGCTAAATCAAACTTAACGTAATTATCATCTACCCCAGTAGCCTCTATTGTAGACTCACTAATCATCTCGGTAAGAGTTCCTGAATCTAAACTTTCTTGCGTAAAACCATCTATTAAAGACTCATTTACATCATTTAAGTTCTGTACATCTCCTTTATTCTTATTTAGTAAGAAATATAATTCACTAAAATCAGAAGATTCAAAGAAACCACCACCAAACTGAATAGTAGAGTAAGTTTGCTCAATAGCCTCTATTATTCTTTTTACTTTTATAGCAGGTTTTAATTCTGTGTAATTTACACCATATTGTCCTAATGTAGTTGAGTCTATCCTTAAATTCTTAGAAACACCTTGCCTAAAAACATTTTCAGTACCTACAGGGTCGGAAGTACTATAATACCATTCGTTTTCAAACGATATAGATGGGTAAACAATATCTCTATCACCTGATAATACTACTTCATTACTTGAATTTAAGCCTAAACCTATACGAAAGCCATCCCAAACATTATCTAAGTTGTATTCGTGGTTAAACTTGTCTAAACCAGCTAAAGACTTTAACTCATCATCACCTACAATCTCTTTTAAGCTAACTATAGCACCGTAAAACGTTATAGAGTAAGATTCTGCCTTACCATTCTTTACATTTGATTCTGTAAGAGATAAGAAGCCATTTCTAAAAGGTACACCACCTAATTCCAACTTCGCACGTTGCTTAATTCGTGAATCAAACCCTGTATTAAGGTCACTCTGATAAAAGTGCGTAAAAACCTTGTTATTTCGCTTTGATGCAGGTACTTTAAAGGTTTGTGAGAAGTCTGTAAACACTTCGCCTATATCTTGTGCATCTTGTATCGTAGAAGTCAATTCTACTGCCTCAAAATCAAATAAATCCAAGCGTTCATAGATAGGTACTTCTACCAAAGGACTACCACTCGTATCAACGTATATTTGTAACTGTAAATTCATTAAACTAAATTATTTATCTTATCATAAGCATAGTCAAACTCTATTGTGTAGTTTACCAACTTATCGTTAACGTGAGTCTTGTACTCTATTGATGAATCTGAAACGTTTACAGGCAGTTTTAAGCTATCTTTATACACATAAACAGATTCAGATAGCATTAGCTGTCTAAAGTTCTCTCTAAAGTTATCAGGAACGAATCCAGTATTAAGAGTTAGCTTCTCTTTACCATTTACATTAAAGTTTTTGTAAGAGTGGTTAGATAATATGCCATTCTTGTAAGAATCTAAGGTAAATTGATTAAACTCACTTCTATCTACAGATAAACTTTCCATAGACTTCTTAAAAAACCATAAGTCCTCTAATACACCTATCTTATTTATAAAACTAACCTTGTAAGGAGTGTATTTACATTCAGAAACGTATTCTACAGATAAAGTATGTGTAGTTGAATCTGCATCTTCATCTTCTTCTATAATATCATTAGCACATTGCAAACTTTCTACTGTTCCACCATCTGCTTCAACTCTAATAGAATAATTAGTAAATTCAGATGTTATTTCTATAGAATCAATATCTAAAGTAGATACATTCTTACTTATAGTAATAAACCTTGTTTCTGTAAGCATAAAACTCTCTACAGTATAGTTGTCAGGGTCTAATTGAGTTCCTAAACTATCTGTAAGCACAGTTTCACTACCTATTGGCTCATCATTGCTGTATTGATAAACAGCACCTAACACTACAGTTTCAGTATCTACAATAGAATTTCCACTTTTATAATCTATAGTTACTTCTCCGTTAACATTAGAGGGTAAGAATAAAGGAATACTTGCGATGCCATCTGCATACACTTGTATATTATCATTGCAACCACCATACAACTTTTTATCTTGAATATCTGTTGTGTTGTCGTAATTGTAACCATCTTCGTAATAACCATAGCCATCAGTAGCCACATATTCGTTAACTATAGACTGTACTGGAACTCCACTAATCTCACCATCAATAGTTGTCTTTACTATAAGCACTTTAATATCATTCTGAAAATAATCAGATATAAAAGGACTAATATCTAAACCATATTCCGTATTTATTGTAAATGCATAAGTCTTTAACGTGATAAAATCACCGATACTATCATAGAAACCTATATCTAATGTCAATGTAGCACCTGAATCTAAAGTTGGTGCTGTTATAAAGTGTGGACTTCTTGTTACTATTAATGCCATTATTTTAGTTTTAAACTTTTAATATCCATAATCAAATCTTGCTTATAAGCCTCTGTAAATATCACTTTAATATCTTCTTTTTGCTCTTGTACTATCTTATCTATAAATCCTAATTGACTATTCTTTGGTCGCTTATCTATACCTTTCTTAGATACCTTTTTAAGCATTGCCCATACCATAGAATCATAAACAGACTCGTTATTCTTGTACTTAGCAAATGTTTTGTTACCATACTTGTTAGTGGTTAATGGTCGTAAACCTTTTGCCTTTGCCCAAGTCTTAAATCTTTCAAACTTACCTGATGCTCTATCATTTGTCTTAGCTGGACCTGTACCTGTGTTTAATGCAGAAGCATATTCCTCTGCGAATATTTGTATTTGGTCTGTAACTAACTTATAACCGAAAGACTTGTCTAAAGCACCAGTAGCTTTTAACCCTAAAGCACTTGCATCTCGCCTAAACCTTAAAACTAAGTCCTCAGCTACCTCTTTTCTTGCTTTATCTAAGTTTGGTGTTTCCATTAGCAGATACTTATACCATTTTTCATTTGTATTGTAACATCTAACTCATATCCTGCTAAAACGTTGCTAAAACGCTCTATAAATGGACTTAAAGTAGGTGTAGACTGTACTTGATAGTATCTTCTAAACAAATCACCTCTTTTAAGCAAAGAAACAAGCCTATTTCCTACTTCAAATTGAGTGTTTAATACGTCTTGTAAGTTATCATTACCATAAAAGTCATCTGAATCACTTTCCTCCTTATTTACATCAACAACGTCAGACATTATGATTTTTATGTCAAATTCTATGATATTGCCCAAATGCCTTGAATCTTGCAGTATAATGTGCGATAATGGGAACATAGTGGTCTTATCTAAGTCTATATCAGATAATCTTCCAAATGTTACCGTATTTACACCTGTTGTTTCTCTTAGTGTAGTCTTTAAGGTGTCTAATATGTCGTAAACGTGATTCATTATTTCATAGTCATTTTAATTAACTTGTTCTCTAAGTCGTTCTTCTCTTTTTCGTACTCCAAATACATTAAACATTGGTGGAGTGAAATTCCTGCAACTTCATCAATTCTGCCAACATCTCCCTGTGCGAGTGTATAAAGTGCTTGATATCCTCCCCACTTTTTTCCGAATGATGCTCTGAGTTGGCTTCCTTTTTGTTCAGTAACTGTTGTAGTGTATAATCCAGCGTATAAACTCCTAATTTTTTCGCTAAACTGTAAAAAAAAACCCTAACCCCAAATACTACATCTAAAGGTGTGCTTTTCATTATCTCAGCCATCTCATCAGTTCCTTTATACGGATGAATCATATACCTATCCTTTTTCTTGTACATTAAAGGTCTGTATAAGACTGCCATTGCCCTATGCAAGTTCTTCTCATCATAAATATAGTCCTCTAAATCTCTATACTCACCATAAGTCATTTTATCTAAGTTGGGTATAAGTCCAAACTCTACTTCTACACCTTTTTCATCTCTTAACCTAAAGTGATTTACTCTTGGAGTATCAAACGTAAAGATTTGTGATATATGCTCTAATATCTCATCAAAATCAGTTAGAGGGATATCGTGAATGTCTTTCATCTTTAAATCACAGAATATCTCTAAGGTTTTTAAGTTTAGAAACGTAGTATTTTCTGCATCTTTATTCTTTTTAAGTATCTCACTATATTTCTGCCATTTGTATAGAGGAATATCTCTAAGACTAACAGGTATTTTTATATCTAAACTCATATTTATATAACTACAATATTTAAAATTGTGTTAAAGTTTTTGGATTAATAATATTAATAACTATATTTGCATAGTGATAATAATTAAAAAACAAATAGAAGTGTTAGAAAAACAGAAGAAAGAGATTCAGCAAAAGATTGATACTCTTAAAAAACAGATGGAACAAGTAAACGATGCAAACCAATACAAAATGTTTTAATATGCAGAAGAAATTAAACCTATTAAGATATGCTGATGATGATAGAACAATCTACATACAGTATGATAAAGAAGAATTTTATTTAATGCACCAAAACCTAAACAACTTAGAAGAAACTGCTACTTGCTATTCTTTTGAAGCGTTTGTAAGGACATTTAATGCAATGAATTACTTTTTTGAACAGTTAGCATTAAACGATAAAGAAGTGGCTAAGAAACTATTTAAAATGAGAAGTATTAACAGTAAAACAAATATGAGTTATGTGTAAGTTTAAAGAGTATGATAAGGATTTAGCAATTAAGCTAAATAAAGAGTTTTTAAAGAGAACTGGGTTTGACTTTAGAGTAAAGAACAGAGAACCATTACAAGCAGGTTTAAGAAGTTTACTTTATAGTGTGTTTAGACGTAATGGAGATATGAATGATAGGTGTATAAAGGATTTCTTTGCTGAGTATGGTTATACATCTAATCTTAGTGCTATATCTGTTGGTAGAAGAAAGTTGGATTACTACTACAAAGAATTTGACCTTATAAGAGAGTTTTACGACCACTACTTCAAGGACAAACAAAAAGAGTTCTTACTTAAAGAAAAGAAAAAAGAATTGCTTAGAGAGGGTGATAAGCTAATGGCTTTAGTACATACTATACCTGAACACAGAAAGCAAGAAGTATATGACCTTGTTAACTTAAAGATTAAGAGTTGGAGTTGGAAGAATAAAGACAACTGTAAGGTTTATACCAGTAATTACATAGAGTTAAGTGAATAAGATGAATAACGCAATACTAATTATATTAGAAGAAAAGTACTCTATGACTAAACCTTTCATAGACGTAACTAAAAGTGAGTATAATCTCTTTAAAGAGTATCTAAGAAGTTATTATAGTGAAGATGATACTGTAACGTTTACAGATGATATAATGTATAATGGCAAAATACTTAAGTATATTTAATGTGGAGTATAGAACACTTAAACCAGTTAAAAGAATTAACTAACCATAGAGTAGTGTGGGATAAATACGAGTTTGTATGGCAAGTTAAATTAGATGGTGAATGGCAGCGACATTACATCAGAAACTTTAACAACTATAATACTCCTATGAGTTGGATATTCTTTAACATAAGTAAATGGAATAACGAATACAATAATAGACGTACCAAATACTTAAAAGATATGAAAGCTAACTTAGAAATAGAAATTAAAATAACTGAGATAAGCAGAGAATCTAATGTAAGAACTAAACAGAAGATTAAAGAAATAATTAATTTAAAACCAAGTATAAGTAATAAAGATATAGCTGATGTACTTGGTGTAACTATAAGAACAGTAGAAAGACATAAAAACAAAAAGTAAATTATGAAAACCATCAATCTAAAAATTGCTATTATTGAATACAATGATATTAAAGATATTCCATTTAAAAATACACCATTAATAAATTTAACAAAAGAAGATTTAAATATTGATTTAACAGGAGATTTTGATTTAATATTATTAGAGGGAGCATACACACAACACTCTCATCTTTGGGAAGATGAAAAAGATGAATTTATAGAAGATATTGAGAAACACACATCAAGTAGTAATTCTTATTTTGGAAATATAAGTAACTTAAAAAAACAGTAAATTAAAAGTTGTCGTATGTTGAGTAAGAATGTGCGACAACTATTTCTTAGTGTTTATTGATTATCAGTTAGTTATGATTATTTGAAATTAACCCTATAAGAAAAGTTTTGAATTCATTAGATTGGCTTACTTGGTTTTTCAGATATCCATATTACGTTGAATTCACTACACTGCATTACTTACTATTTGAGATATTAATATTACATTGATTTTCCTATTCAACGCAAATAAGCCTTTCTATTCAACGCAAATAATTATCTGGTATGTTTGGTTTGATTGTGTGAGTTAGTTTGTTAGAAGTGTTTATATCGTGTTTTATCACTCAATATCATACTCAAAATAATAATCAATCAAATCTAAAATAATTGTATAAAAAAAACCTATCATAAAATTAATTATAATACTGTCTCTTATACACATCTCCGAGCCCACGAGACTAGGCA
>OJBS01000103.1_pt1 | contig 38203 bp, 38 predicted proteins | sample 1590941 | NCBI WGS metagenome assembly OJBS01 (sample SAMN05416785, study PRJEB24817) | seawater metagenome | isolation source: Sea water | place: Canada:Atlantic | collected 2013-11 | reverse complement strand
ATCATGCCTAGTCTCGTGGGCTCGGAGATGTGTATAAGAGACAGGTGTGGGCGCGGGAGTGGCCGGAACTGGTGGCCCGGTCCCGCAGAGCGCTCAGCGACATGGCTATCTACGGGGTACACACCACGATTCCCTACTACCAGCAGATTCTTAACCACCCGGATTTCCAGGCTGGCACGTTTAATACCGGTTTCGTAGAGCGCAATCCGCAGTTGCTGGAATACAGCGACAAGTCCCGACCGGAATCCATTGCCACGGCCGTTGCCGCCGCCATCGCAGCCCAGGCGGGCCTGTAACACGAATATTGGAGAGCACCATGAGTAAGAGAAAAATTCACATCACCGACGTTATCCTGCGGGATGCCCATCAGTCCCTGATTGCAACGCGTATGCGTACCGAGGACATGCTGCCTGCCTGTGAATGGCTGGATCAGGCCGGCTACTGGTCACTGGAATGCTGGGGCGGCGCCACGTTCGATGCCTGTGTGCGGTTTCTGAAGGAAGACCCATGGGAGCGCCTGCGTACCCTGCGCAAGGCTCTGCCCAACACCCGCCTGCAAATGTTGTTGCGCGGCCAGAACCTGCTCGGGTACCGCCACTACGGCGACGATGTGGTGGAGGCGTTTGTTGAAAAGGCCGCGGAAAACGGCATCGATGTGTTCCGGATTTTCGATGCACTGAACGACGTGCGAAATCTGGAGACCAGCATTAAAGCCGTGAAGAAGGCCGGCAAGCATGCCCAGGGCACACTGTGCTATACGGTCAGCCCGGTGCATGACGTGAAAACCTTCCTGGCTCAGGCTGAGACCATGGCGGATATGGGCGCTGACAGTATCGCTATCAAGGATATGGCGGGCCTGCTAACGCCAGCGGTGACCGCCGAGCTGGTCAGCGGCCTGAAGAAGAACCTCAAACTGCCGGTGTTCCTGCACTCCCATGCCACCTCGGGCATGGCGCCGATGTGCCAGTGGGCGGCATTGGAGGCCGGCGTGGATCATATCGATACCGCGCTGTCGGCGTTCGCGGGCGGTACCAGCCATCCACCGACCGAATCGTTGGTAGCGGCGTTGCATGATGCCGGCTGTGAAACCGGCCTTAACCTTGAGTTGCTGGACAAGGCTACCCAACATTTCCGTGAGGTTCGCAAGAAATACCATCAGTTCGAGAGTGACTACAACGGGGTGGACACTTCGGTACTCCTGTCCCAGGTTCCCGGTGGCATGATGTCCAACCTGGCCAATCAGCTAAAAGAGCAGGGCGCCCTCGACCGGATTCAGGAAGTATTCGAGGAAATTCCCCGAGTACGTAAAGACCTGGGATACCCTCCGCTGGTGACGCCCACCTCACAGATCGTCGGCACCCAGGCGGTGATCAATGTACTGGGTGGCAAGCGCTATGACACCATCACCAATGAGGTGAAGAAATACATGCAGGGCTGGTATGGCAAGGCGCCTGCAGAGGTGGACGCACAGCTGCAACGCCGTGCTGTGGGCAAGGAAGAGTTGATTGAAGAGCGCCCGGCCAACCTTATTCCCAGGGAGTTTTCCGAACTGCGCAAAGAGCTGGGTGATCTCGCCAAGAGCGAGGAAGACGTACTGACCTACGCCATGTTCCCGGACCAGGCCCGCACGTACCTGGAGCAACGCCGCGACGGCACCCTGCAGCCGGAAGCCCTGGAGCCCATCGCCAACGGTAAGACCGGGGGCAGTGTGTCCACTGAGTTCCGGATCACGGTGCACGGTGAAAGCTACGATATCCATGTGACCGGCGCCAACCCGGTGAGCGAGACCGAACGCCGGTTCTATATGACGGTGGACGGCGTGCCCGAGGAAATTCAGTTGGAGTCCCAGGGCGAAGCCTCTGAAAATACCCGCAAGGGCGGTCGTGCCAGAGCCACCGGAGAAGGCCAGGTGACCACCACCATGCCGGGCAACATCGTTGATGTGCTGGTGAGCGAAGGTGACGAGGTATCCGCTGGTGACGCGGTGCTGATCATCGAAGCCATGAAAATGGAAACCGAGGTTAAAGCCACCAAGTCTGGTATCGTCAAGGCGGTGAATATCTCGAAAGGCGACCGGGTGGCGCCTGGTGAGAGCCTGATCGAAATCGAATAACCAAATCCCCCGGGACAATCGTCCCGGGCATACCGCGCCGCGGGCGCCAATGGCGAAGTCGAAGAGGCCATACGGCACAACTTCCTGGAATACGCGGAGCTGTTCTTTTTCCTCCTGGTGGCGATGACCTACATCAACGCCATGCTGGAACGGGGGTCTTCGACCAGTTGCGGATATGGCTGCTTGGCAAGGGGTTTGGCTACCGGCGTCTGTTCTGGATCACAGGAATCCTGGCATTTGGTCATCTGCGCTCTGTTCTTGCTGACTATCGCCACCGCCATCAGTTTTCACCAGTTCCTGCACATTCCCCCGGTGTTCGGCATGATGACGGCCACGCTTTACGGTGACCTTGGGCCGACCGCCGCCAACATCATGGTTGGCGTGATCTCAGCGCTGGTGGACAACATTCCGGTGATGTTTGCGGTGCTGACGATGAATCCGGCCATGCCGGATTATCAGTGGCTGCTGGTCACGCTGACTGCTGGCGTTGGTGGCAGCCTCTTGTCCATAGGCTCTGCTGCGGGCGTCGCACTGATGGGACAGGCCAGGGGGCAGTATACGTTTCTCAGTCACCTGAAATGGACACCGGCGATTGCGCTGGGTTACGGGGCCAGTATCTGGGTGCATTTCCTGGTCAATGGCTGAGGTCCGGCGGCTGCTGGAAGCCTGCAAGTCCGCTGGCTTCCAGCAGCTCTGCGAACCGGATCGTCGTCAGGTCCATCCCCGGCGCACCGATGACCTGCACATTGAACGGCAACCCATCCGCTGTTCTTCCGATAGGTACGGAGGTAGCGGGCAGCCCGAGCAAGGTAGCCAGGGCAATCCAGCAGAACTGGTCCATATACGCCCTGGGCTGACCTGCAACGGTGATCTGCCGCTTGAACACTGGATTGCTGTGATCGTGGCGAATGGCCGTGGTTGGGGTGATCGGCGTTAACAGCACATCGAATTCGTCAAACAGAGTGGTGATTTCGGCCCGCATCTTTTCCCGCATTTCGCTCCAGGCCATCCATTGGTGTACCGGCTGATTCACGCCGCGGCCGTATTCCCCGATAAAGGCCGTAACAGGGCCAAACAGGTGAAGCCAGCGTTCAAGCCGTGAGATCCACATCATTTGCCGGCGTTGGGCCGGTTTCATGGACGTGCTGAGAAGGCTGCCCAGCAAGTTGAAATAGGCAGGCAGGATGTGTTCCAGGTTGAGCAGTTGATGCCGGGCTTCGGCAACCAGTGTTCCCTTGCTTTCAAGTGCCCGCCCGAGTTTTTGGTAGCCGTTCAGTAATTCGTCGTCGATAGGGCACAGCGGGTCTTTCAGCCAAAGGCCCACCCGGGCCTGTTCCAGGGAATGGATAGTGGCGGGTGTCATGGCCAATTGCCAGCTGTTGCGTTCCCGTTCAGCGGGACCGGCCATCACGCTCAACAGCAGTTCCAGATCCTTTGCCGAGCGCGCCAATGGCCCGCCTTCGGCCAGGTCCGGCCGTGACTCTGTGCCCGGTGGCCCTGGAATGTGACCACGGAAGGAGACCAGGGCACGGGAAGGCTTGTGCCCGAAAACGCCGCAGAAATGCGCTGGTGTGCGGATGGAGCCCGCGAGATCACTGCCCACTTCCAACGGTGTCATGCCTGCCGCGAGCGCTGCGGCAGCGCCCCCGGACGAGCCTCCGGGGGTATGGGCCAGGTTGTGGGGATTGTTGGTGACACCGAAGAGCTTGTTGTAACTCTGGAGGTCGGTGGCGTAAATGGGGACGTTGGTCTTCCCCAGGATGATCGCACCGGCGTCTTCCAGGCGCTGGACCACATCGGCGTGTTTCGTCGGGATGTAGTCTTTCAGCGCGGGTGCACCGGCGGTACAGGCCATGCCGGCAACCTCCCAGGTATCCTTCAGGGTCAGTGGCAGGCCGTGAAGTGGTCCAACGGAATCGCCACGCGCCAGAGCTTCGTCAGCCGCCCTTGCTTTCCCGAGAGCGTTTGTTTCGTCCAGTGTCACAACCGCGTTTATATCGCCATTACACTGTCGAATCCGGTCCACGAACGCTTGAGTGACGTCAACACTGGTTAGCTTCCCGTTTTTGAGGTCGCTAACAAGTTCTGCAGCTGGTCGATAGTACATTGGGTCCATGGAATCCTCGGTGTTGTTGGCTGAACAGGTTCAGGTCAGTTCGCTACGCCAGTGTTTGACCTTGACTTGGCTTTTGACCGCATCCAGTACTTCAACAATCAGGTTGATCAGGGCCTCGTTGTGTTCGCCGTTTTCGTCTTCGTTATCGGGCGATGGCAGGAATACATTGACGATGTCTTCGATGAACGCGTGATTGGACGCGGAGGCGAGGTCTTCAAGAATCTGGTGAATCACGTTGGCGACAATGTCTCCCACGGCTTCTTCCAGGGTTTCCTGGATGGTGGGCCCGACAACGGGCAGGTATTTCAGCCTCGATAACTCAAGGTTCTGTTTGAGTGCGTTGTCGACGCGGGTTTCCAGGTAGCTTCGCAGGGCGCCGCGATTGGGGATGTACCCTTCACGGGCTGCGTCTGCAACTCGTTGTGATACCCAGTCTGACAGCATTTCCCGTCTCGGGTAGAGGATGTCGTTCTGAATGCGCTCGAACAAGGGTGAGCCCTTGCGAATCTCGTCTTGAGCACCGGTGAGCACTTTGATGACAATACGGTCGGAGAGCTCTTCCATGAAGGCTTCGTAGTAAAAGTTGAAGAACTGGAAGGCTCGGGTCTGGGTAACGTCAATCACCTTGTACTGGTGCAGGCGATAGATGATGGAGATGACCCGCAGTATCCGCAGGAAGCGGAAGCTGCCAACGGGGATGCAGCCGATGATGTCGTACCAGTGGATGAACGGATAGAAGTACCAGCGGTCGTAGACTTTCGCCTTGATGGCGTAGCCCCAGCGCACGACGAATTCGGTCAGGAAGATGCTGACGAAGATGAGGTCGTAGAACAGGAAGTTTTCGTGGATGGGATGGTAGAGCTCTTTGACGATTGGGGCGTTTTCAGCAAGCAGGTTTTGGACGCCGGTGAGGTTGTAGATGGAGTCGAAGATGATGAAGGCCAGGTTGATAATGAGCAGGCCGAGCATCAGGAAGTCTATGATGAACCAGATGAGTTGGTGGCTGGTTTTCAGGTTTTCTCGGTTTATCTTTAGCATTCATCGATCCAGGGCTTCGAGTTTGGAGTCTGCAGCGACACATCCGCTGCGATCAGGCCCTGAGATGCCCGCCCTAGTATTGAGAAAAACGGGTTGCACCTGCCTGATTTTTCGACGCTTTCACACAGGTTAGCTTATTTCAGCTCTGCCGGCGACGATGGGGCGAGGGCATCGGGCATCCACGCCATTGGCATAGAGCGCATTACAGGCAGGCAAGATGGTCAATTGGCATGGATTAAACGGACCGCTACCCGGTACACTCATATACGGTTAATGCGCCTTTTCACCCACTTTCACTGAAGTAACGCTGCTTGATGTGTTCCCACATTAGACTCCTGTTTCTCCGCACTGTCGGGATGGTCTGCCTGGTGATATTGGCAACGCCGGGATTGGTCTGGGCGCAACAGGTGGAGGTGAACGTGGAGGGCGACTATCCACAGCTTCAGGATAATGCGGAAGCCTTTCTGGGTGAGGTCGAGGGGCGCAGCGCTGGAAGCCTGAGGCGATACGCCAGCACCGCCGAAGCGCAAGTGGAAGAGGCACTCCGTGCGCTGGGCTACTACAGCCCGATGATTCAGTGGGAAGTGGTTGAGCAGCCCGGCGATGGCGAAACACCCGCTCGCCTGGTATTGACTGTGCAGCCCGGTGAACCCATTCGCGTTCGTTCCCGACAGGTGTCCATCGAAGGCCCAGCCAGTCGGGATCCCGATTTCGTGGGAACCCTGCCGGAAAAACCAGCAGAGGGGGATGTGCTGAATCACGGCCAGTACAGCACGTTGCGCCAGACCATCCAGAACCGAGCCTCCCGACTGGGGTATTTTGATGGCGAGTTCACCACCCGCAGGCTGGAAGTCAATCCGGAACAGCGCACGGCAGATATCTCCCTGGTCTTTCGCAGTGGTGTGAGGTATCGCCTTGGCGAAGTGAGTTTCAAGGAAGGGCATGGCTTCGAGGAACAGTTGCTTGAACAGTTCGTGCGCTTTGAGCCCGGTGAGATTTATCACGCCGACAAGGTGGCGAGGTTAAGCGGCGATCTCTCCAACAGCGGCTACTTTTCCGGTGTGGATATCGACGCTTCGCCTGGTAAAGCCGAGGAGGGAGTGATACCCGTATCGGTGGACCTGACCACTCGTCCTCCACGCTCGGTCGCCGCTGGTGTTGGTTTCTCCACGGATGTGGGGCCGCGTTTGAGCGGTAACTGGCGGGAGCACTGGATCAACCCCATGGGCCATCGCCGCGGCGCGCAGACAGAACTTTCGGCGCCGCGCCAAAACGTGGGCGCCTGGTACGAATTGCCCCTTGATCCTCCCATGACCGATTCCATTCGCCTTTCCGCCGGTTATCAGCGGGAGGATATTGAGGACGTGGAGTCTGAGCTGCTTACCCTTGGCCAGCAGTGGAAACACCAGCTCGATAACGGCTGGTTGCAGGTTGCCTCGATCCGCTGGGAAGGTGAGCGTTTTCGCATCGGCAACGACGACCCCGAGCAGAGCAGCCTGTTGCTGCCCGGACTGGGGTATTCGAAACTGCAGGCGGACTCCCCGTTGGATCCATCCCGGGGATATCGTATCCAGTTCGATGTGACCGGCTCCCACCGTGCTGTCATCTCCGACGTGGATATTCTCCATGCCAATGTTCTGGTAAAGGGGCTCTACACCCTGGCGGACAACCACCGCTTCCTGTCCCGGTTCCAGTTTGGTGGCGTGGCCACCAATCGCTTCTCGGATGTGCCGCCGTCACTGCGGTTCTTTGCCGGTGGCGACCAGACGGTGCGGGGGTATGGCTATGAGACGCTGTCACCCCGGAACAGCGAGGACGTGGCCATTGGTGGCCGTTACCTGATGGTAGGCAGTGTCGAGTATCAGTACGAGTTTACCGAAAACTGGCGGGTCGCGGCGTTTGTTGACGAAGGCAACGCCATGGATGACCTGTCGGACCCACTGGCGACGGGTGTCGGCCTGGGCATTCGCTGGATCAGCCCGGTCGGGCCGCTGCGCCTGGACGTCGCCAAAGGCCTGGATCCCGAGTTTGGCGGTGAATGGCGCATTCACTTTTCCATGGGGCCGGAGTTATGAGCGACGAAGCGAAAACTCCAACACCAAAACGGTCAAAACGCCTGAGAAACGGGTTGTTGGTGGCGCTGGCCGTTATTGTCCTGCTACCGCTGTTATTGATTGGGTTGTTGGTGCTGGCGCTGCGCTCGGAAACCGGCACCGCCTGGGTGATTGATCAGGTTCCCGGCCTCGAGGTTGAGCAGGGGCAGGGTTCGTTGCTGGGGCAGTGGCAGGCAGCCTCCCTGACATGGCAGGGCTACGGTGTTGGGCTACAGGTAGAGTCGCCGGTCGTTGACTGGTCGCCCACCTGCCTGTTCAACAAACAGCTCTGTCTGGAGCGGCTTCTGGCAGACAGCATTGATCTGACTCTGCAGCCATCCGGCGAGCCCAAAGAAGACAGCGGTGATATCAGTCTACCCAGCGTCGACCTTCCGTTGGGGCTGGTGGTCCGGGACGTGAACCTTGGCCCCTTGATGCTCAACGATGCCAAGGTCTGGGACCGGCTCCAGCTCAAAGCTCAGGGTTCCGGTTCGGACTGGCATCTGCAGAACCTGGCCTTTGTTCGGGATGATATCAGCATTGATGCCTCCGGCAGGCTCCAGACCCGGGGCGACTGGCCGCTAGATCTGGAGGTTGGCCTGATGCTGCCGCCCCCGTATGGCGCTGATTGGCAATTGGCACTCAATCTGACCGGGAGCGCAGCAGACCTTAGAATAAAGGGCCAGAGCAGCGGTTATCTTGATGCCACGCTGGCTGGCCGGGTGGCGCCGCTGGACAGCGCCCTGCCGGCGGAACTGACCGTTCGTTCCAGCCGGTTCGTCCCGGCGGAGGGGTTACCGAAAACCGTGGTGCTGACAGACACCGTGGTTGCCTTGAAAGGCAGCCTTGAGAACGGTTTCCGCTCGAACTCCCGCACCGTGCTGCCCGGATCCACAGGCGATATACCCGTGTCATTGAAGGGGTTGGTGACTACAGAGGGCCTCGAAGGGTTGGAGCTCGCGCTGACCGGTCCCGGCACCACGGAGGTCGAGACAGGCCGCCTCCTGGTCACCGGTAACGTAAGCTGGGAGCAAGCGCTTCAGGCAGATGCCAAGGTAAGTCTCGACGCTTTTCCCTGGTACAGCCTGATTCCGGATTTTGAACAGCCGCCGGTCACTTTGCGCCAATTCAATGGCGATGTTCAGTACCAGGGGGGAGCCTATAAGGCGAGCATTGACGCCAGTGTCAGCGGCCCCATGGGCGACGCCGATATGGCGGGGGATCTTGAGGGTGACCTGGAGTCCGTTGCGTTGACGAACCTGCGCGTCAATACTGGCGCGGGTTTCCTCGGCGGCCGTGCGGACGTGGCGTTTGCTGATCAATTGTCCTGGGACGCAAGCCTGACGCTGGACAGCTTTAACCCTGGTTTCTGGCTCCCCGCCTTGGAAGCGAGCCTAAGCGGCGACGTGGATACCAGCGGACGTCTGCAGGAGGAAGGGACGCCTACGCTGCAGGCTCAATGGGACGTTTCCGGAAGTTGGCAGACCAATGAGGCGCTGATCCGGGGCGCGCTGAACAGTGACGCCGGCAACTGGACATTGTCGGATCTGGAGCTTGAGGTCGGAGACAACCGAGTGACAGGCCAGGGCCACTGGGGGCAACAGATTGACGGCAACCTGGAGTTGAACCTGCCGGCGCCGGAAACCTTCCTGCCGGGGCTGGCGGGTTCGGTCAATGGTACGGCATCGGTTTCTGGCACCGTGGACCAACCCCAGGGCAAGGTAGCACTAACCGGCACCGACCTGGCATGGCAGGACCAGTTGAGCCTTGCCAGCCTGGACCTGACGGCCTCGCTACGCGAAGGATTCAACATCCAGGCGGATCTTCGGGGAACGGAAGCGCGTTATGGCGAACAGCTATTGGAAGATTTGTCGCTGGCGCTGACGGGAACTCGGGATGATCACCGACTCAGGCTCAATGCCCGCCACAAAGAGGCGGAATTGTCGCTGTTGCTGGCCGGGGATGCCTCGGAAAGCTGGAACGCCTGGGCAGGTGCGCTTGAACAGGGGCAGATAAGTGTGCCCGCCCATAGTCAGCAGTGGACGCTGTCAGAGCCCGCGGCCCTTGAGTATACCGAAGCCGGTAGGCTCACACTGGGGCAGCACTGCTGGCAATGGCAGCAGGCCTCTGTCTGTGCCGAGAACCAGACTCTGCTACCGACTCAAGACATCGCCTACCGCATTGAAAACTTCCCGACCACGGCGTTAGCCCCCCTGTTGCCGGCATCCCTGCGTTGGGACGCAACATTGAACGCTGACCTGCAAATGGTCATGACGGAAGACGGACCAGACGGCCAAGTATCCATCGACGCCGGTTCCGGCGAGTTTGAAGTGCAGGTGAGGGACGAATGGGAAAGCCTGAGCTACAACACCTTCACCACCCGCCTGAGCTTGAAGCCGAACGTCGCGGAGCTGGACCTGCAGTTAGAGGGCCCCGATATTGGTAACCTCTCTGTCGGTATGTCGGTTGACCCGAATAGCGATGCCCGTGATGTCGATGGGCAATTCAGCATCGAAGGCCTGGATATTGCCATGGCCGGTATATTTGCCGGGTTGGAAGTTGTTGAAGGGGAGCTCAACGGCGATGGGACGCTGTCTGGGCCGCTAATGAAGCCGGCGGTGAATGGCGAGCTTGCACTCTCAGGAGGCCACATTGCCGACCCACGATTACCGATTCCACTTGAGGATCTGGTCATTAGCCTTGAACTGAAGGGTTATAGTGCGGATTTGTCCGGGCGCTGGCGCAGTAACGAACGTGGAAGCGGCAATATAGAAGGGGTGTTGGCCTGGGAGGCGGAACCCTCGGTGGAGATTCGGCTGACTGGTGACCGGTTGCCCTTTAGCTATGAGCCGTACGCCCAAGTAGAGCTGGTGCCGGATATCACTATCGCCTACGAAGGCGGCAACCTGTCGGTTTCCGGTAACCTGAACGTACCCCGGGGCACGATCGAAATCCGCGAGCTGCCCGCCCAGGCGGTTTCCGTATCCGAGGATGAGGTCGTCGTCGGCGCCGAAGAAAAGGAAGGTGGCCTACGCGCCCTGAATATGGACGTCACCGTGGTAGTGGGTGAAGATGAAGTGAGTTTCAGTGGCTTTGGTCTGACAGGCAACCTTGAGGGTACGCTGCGTATCGGCAACAACCTGGATACCAGGGGCGCCCTGCAACTGGTTGAAGGACGCTACGAAGCCTATGGGCAGGAACTTGATCTGCGTCGCGCGAGGCTGGTGTTTGTGGGCCCCCTGTCAGAACCGTATCTGGACATTGAGGCGGTGCGGACCGTGGATAACGTAGTGGCCGGCATCCGGCTCAGTGGCCCGGTCAGTGCGCCTCAGACTGAAGTCTTCTCCGAACCCGAGATGCCCCAGACCGATGCACTTTCTTATGTGATTCTGGGCCGTGCCCCCCAAAGTCGGGGTGACGAGGGCCAGATGAGTCGGGCGGCCATCTCCCTGGGGCTAACCCAGGCCAATAAGGTAACCCAGGGCATTGGCGAGGAATTCGGGATTCGTAACCTGACGCTTGAAGCGGAGGGTTCCGGCGATGAATCGGCTGTGGTGGCAAGCGGCTATCTGACGGACGAGCTGAGCATTCGCTATGGGGTCGGGATCTTCCAGCCGATTACCACCGTAGCGTTGCGCTACGACATCGGTCGGTATTTCTATCTTGAGGCTGCCAGTGGCCTGGCAGCCTCCCTGGATATTTTCTACACCCGAGATTTTTAAGCGGGCGGTTTACTCCAGCTCAAAGGTCGCGCTTACCCGAGCCTCCAGTTCGCGGGAACCGACCTCGGAGACAGCGTCCGAGGTGCCTCGCATTTCCGCCATCATTGGCATCGGGGGTTGGTGGCGGCCATCGACGTTAATGGTCATCACCTCGCCGCACTGTTTGTCCAATTCTCTGGCAACAAAATCGCAGCGTGATTTCGCATCGGCAATGGCGCCCGCCAGGGCCTGTTTACGCAAACCGACTTCATCAGAATGGAAAAACTGATGGGGGCCGACGTTGTAGTCCATACCCAGCGATTGCGCCTGCGCAAGAATCGGGTTGAGCAGCGAGAGGTCGTCGATGGTGAAGCTGACCGTTTGCGAGGCAACGGCCACTCGCCGGGGTTCCTCGTGACGCTCTGGCGATGGAATCGAACGGCTGTAAAGGTTCAATGAGGCGTCGCTGTAGGATTTGAGCTGGCCGCGGAAGTCCTCGATGCTCTCCCGCCACTTCTCCATCTGCTCGTTGACTTCCTCAGTGGCCGTCTCGGGAAGCTTGTGCTCGGCGCGGGCGGTAAACTGCAGCCGTGCGCTGTCTGGCGTATACTTGACTGAGGCCTGACCGCTCAGGCTGACTTCTGCTGCTGATGCGCCCAGGGGAAACACGATCAGGGCCGTGGAGGCCAGCAGGTATCGATGGACGTTGTGGAACATAGTTGGATCTCCATGTTATTGCACGAGAATCAGGTCAGGTTGACGCCCCGGGAGCGCGATATCCTGTTCAGGCTGACCGGGAGCGACCCCCATTATGTGACCACCCGCGAGCAACTGAAAGAGTGGGCAGCCCGTTATTTAACGGCTCTGCCCGACGACGCCCGGGAAATTCGTGAAATCAAGGCTGTGTTACAGCGTTACCTGCCGTTTTGAGCCACATACCCATCGTCTTCCCCGGCTTCGACAGGTTCATCCAGCCGAACCAGTTTCCTGTCCTCCGCAGCCTGTACGAAATGGCTGAAAATCCGCCGGTGGCCGCCGTGATAAAGCAGGTATTCCGGGTGCCATTGGATGCCCATCAACCATTGCCCACGTGTATTCTCGATCGCTTGCACAAACGAGTCGTTGTCCACGGCGACAACGCGTAGATCTGTGCCCAGTTTTTTGATGCTCTGGCTGTGGATGCGGTTCGCGCCAATGACCGGGCTGCGCATCACCTGTCCCAGGCGGCTGTCACTGACGACCCGCACAGTCTGTAGCGGTAACAGTAACGGGCGATGGCGGGTGTTGACTCGCAGTGGCGTCACGTTCTGGCATAGCGACCCGCCGCGGAAAATATTGATGAACTGTGCACCACGGCAGATACCCAGTACCGGGATGTTCAGTTCTTCAGCACGGGACAGCAGGCGGACATCGGTTTCGTCACGGCGGAGGTCATACCGAGCGGTCACCTGGGGCGTCTGTCCGTACCGTGAAGGATGCACGTGGGTGCCACCGGAGAGCACAAGGCCGTCGAGCAGCGAGACGTCGACCATTGACCCCGGGCGAATAAAATGGGTACGCGCGCCATGGAGGCGCAGTGCAAAGGTGATCAGCCGGTGGGCGAGACTGCGACGTGCCGGGCCGCTGATACCAATCGTAAGGCCCGGATGTTCAGGCCTATCTACCGGGCTTTCAGACATAGTTTCCGGACCGAAGCCACTGGTCGGACGTGTCTATCCAGCTGTGGGTCAGGTTGTGGAGGCTCAGTTTGCGACTGTTGCGAAACTCCGTAACCAGTTTTGATAAGTCATCAGCGTTGGCCACCAGTTGTTCCAACACAACCCAGTCATTCCACACCGTGGAAAAATGCCAGTCAGGGTTATCAATGTCGCAGTCGGGTAGCCGGTAATGCAGTGTTGGCCGGCTTTTGATGCGTTCATCCTCAACGTATTCTGCCAGTAAATCGCTGTTCAGGTGTGCGAACAGCGGGAGAAGGTCCAGAGCCTTGTTCCGGGTAGGGTTGTAATGCAGGTAGTCCCGCATCAATTTCTCCATGTCTGGCGCATAATCCTCGGAAATCAGAAGGTCAATGTAGGTGCTGCTCCATGGCTCAATGTAGCTGGTCAGCTTACGGCTGAAATCAATCTGGTGGCGTGCCTTCAGCCATTCATAGAGAGCAGCGAAGGCCTGTAGGTAGCGAACCAGCGTTGTGGCACTGAGGTCTGGTAGCTCCGGATTCAATTGCAAACCGAAGGCGTAATAGAGCGCCTCCCGGCTGCCCAGTGCGCCGGCTCTGCGAAGCTCATCGCAAAGTGTCTCTATACGTTCCAGCTTACTGAAAGCCAGCGGAGGACTGACGATTTCCAGAGGCACGATTTTCTCGGCGGCTGCGTCGATCACGCTCATGGCTTGACCGCCAAGTTCCCTGACGGACTCGGGAAGACGCTCGTCTGCCAGATCAAGGTCCTTTATCGGGTCTGAATCCAGTTCGATGGTAAAGTCACCGAGTTCCGTTTCAACCTCGGACACATAGCGCGCAACAGATCTTCCAGTGCCTCCCAGCAGTTTTGCGGACAGCGAGACAAGATCTTCGTAACCGAGGCCGGACAACTCAATTTCAACGCCAACTCTGCGTTCCTTGCCGTCATCCGTCTTGAGGATGTCCGGTAACCTACATCTGTTGCTCATTCAAGCGACTCCCTAATTTGGTTGTGATCACCTTAACACAGTCATGCGCCAAGGCGCGGTGGACCGCCATCCAGACCGGCTTGAGGAAAAATTGCGTTTACAGGGTTTACACTGGATAAAACACTGTATATAGTCAAATCACTGTATATAAAAACAGGGCTAACCGGGGCAACCTAAATGAAGCTGACAGCTAGGCAGACAGAGGTACTGGATATTATTCGTCGCTACCTTGACGAGACCGGGTATCCGCCGACCCGTGCAGAAATTGCGGCAGAACTTGGATTCCGTTCTGCCAATGCCGCAGAAGAACATCTGCGGGCGCTGGCCCGAAAGGGAGCGATCGAGATGGTGCCGGGAGCCAGCCGGGGAATTCGTCTTCCCGATGTAGAGGCTGACCTTGGTTTGCCGGTGATCGGTCAGGTAGCGGCCGGCAGTCCGATACTGGCACAGGAACATATCGAAGACCATTGTACCCTGCAGCCTGAATTTTTCTCTCCCTCGGCGGATTATCTGCTCAGGGTACGCGGCATGAGCATGAAGGACATTGGCATCCTTGACGGCGACCTGCTGGCGGTGCACCGAACCCACGATGTGCACAACGGCCAGGTGGTTGTGGCGAGGGTGGGTGAGGAAGTCACGGTCAAGCGATTCCGTAAGGAAGGCTCGAAAGTGTATTTGATCGCCGAGAATGAGGAATTTGAACCCATAGAAGTGGATCTGACAGAACAGGAACTCTTCATTGAGGGGCTCGGCGTCGGGGTTATACGACGCTCGGACCTTCACTGACACCCCCAGGGTGTCCGGACATATCCGGCTGTGTTTCGTTGAGTGTTGAACACCGCGGACGCGGCTTAACGGCAGGTGAGGCTTATCATGGAACAACTCAGCTTTAATCAGAATCTGGCCTATGCTCACGGAGGCGGCAGGTTTGTCGCTTCAGAGGTTGCCGGTATAAGCGGCCGTGATACTGTCAGGAGTCGCCCAGCCAAACCGGCAGGCAATGTCACAGAGATCATTCTGCCGGAAGGGCAGGTTGAAAACTTCCAGCTATTGCTGCCTATGCTCACGCAGTTGAATCAGGAAAAGCGTTGGTTAGCCTGGATTGATCCGCCCCAAAGCCTCGTCAGTAAGTGGCAGACCATGCGTGGCATCGTTGCGGGCGAGCTGTTGGTATTGAGGTCCACTCAAGACTACCCGGCCGGGGAGCTTGCCGAGCGGGCGCTGAGCGCTGGCACCTGTCACGCAGTAGTCATGTGGACGCACAAACTCGGACGTGAAGCGCTCGCATCATTGGAACAGGCTTCGGCCCGGGGTAACAGCCATGGTGTGGTGCTGCGCCAGCGCTGATCGTCAGTGAAGTGTATAGGAGGGCCGGATGTCTTGGGCGTCCGGCTCTTCGTCTTCCCAGTCAATATCATGGGCAACGTTACCGACCGCTTCAATGCCGGCCGCAATCATAGCTTTGGCAACGTTCATGTCCCGGTCTTCCATCATCTCCCTGGCTTCCGTCGAAAATGATATCTGCACCAGCGGTGCACTGTCGTCGTCGATACGGCGAAGCGCATAGTCTCCGTTGCTCAGTTGTACGATTTCGAAAAACGATGGTGACATTAAGCTAGCCTTTCAGTTCATTCCCGTTGGCTTCGGCAACGGCGAGGTTCTTTACCACTCGCTGTGCCGGTCCTCGAGGATATCGATAAAGTGTTTCATCGCGCCCAGAGTGGTTGCCAGGGCCTGTTTTGAGCGATCCGGGCCGGTGTCAGCTGCAACGGCAATCACGTTTTCACTGCTGACCGTTTTTCGCGCCATCGGTGGATTGCCCTGATACCGCTCAAGTTGTTCGAGGTGATTCCACCAACTTCGCCCGTCATTGGCCAACTGATTCAGTTCGGCTATTTCCGGGCTGTGGGTTCCTATCAGCTCACCCAGTGCCTCAAGGTCATCAGGCTGGCTATGTTGGTGCTGATACATTCTGGCGATCATCACCAGCACCAGTTTTCGAGCCCTGAGTGCCAGCTCGATGGTCCCTTGCAATAGCGCTTCTTTCGCTGGAACGCTGTCGCTGTTTTCCAGTTGCCCCAACAGGTTGCGAGCCAGGAATATTTTCTGGGAAACCAATGAGTGCCACTGTGACGCCATGGTAGTACCTGAGGGTGGTTCCACTGCTGTGCGATGAATTAATCGCCTACTATAACATTTTCCTTTGTGAATTTCTCCTCCCCCCGTTGGTTTGGCGGTTTTGACAAGAAACTACAAAGATTCACTTGAAACGATCGTTTGAATTTGGCAAAAAGGCGCCCCGATTGAATAACATACGATCGCCTGTTGTGGTTTCCTGCGTGGATATGCCAAACCGTGGATGACACATGGGTTGATCGGTTACCTTGGAGGTAGATAGGGAATGCGGAACCAATGGGAATGGATCGCAGGTTGTGCAGTGGCATTGTTTGGGTTGTCGGGAATTGCACTAGCAAAGGTCAGTGAATCCGAAGTTGAGCGGTTGGGCAGCGATTTGACGCCAGTTGGAGCTGAACGAAAGGGTAATACCTCAGGTAGCATTCCGGCTTGGACGGGAGGGCTCACCAAGCCGCCCGCTGACTGGAAACAGGGAGAGGTGGAAATTAACCCGTTCCCCGACGACGAGCCCCTGTTTGTTATTACTGGCGACAATGTGGACCTGTACCGTGACAAGCTCACCGACGGACACATCCGTATGCTTGAGCAATATGGCCCGGGCTTTGTGATGCCGGTGTATCAAACCCGTCGAAGCGCGGCTTTCCCGGAAGATGTGTACGAAAAGTCCCGGGAAAATGCCCGCAGCGCGGAACTTCTGGCCAATGGTAACGGTGTGCGTGACACCATCATGACCAGCCCATTCCCGATTCCAAAGAATGGTCTGGAGGTGATCTGGAACCACATTCTGCGCTATCGCGGGGAGGAGCTGTCGTTTCGTAGCGCTTCAGCGACGCCCCAGGTGAACGGTTCCTATAACCAGGTTGTTAACCAGTACGACTATTTCTTTGCCTACAGCCGCCGCGGTGCGAACCTCGCCGATATTGATAACAAGATTTTTTACCTGAAAACAGACACCATCGCGCCATCCAGTCTCGCGGGCACCATCACTCTGGTTCATGAAACCCTGGATCAGATTCGCTCACCCCGGCTCGCATGGCGATACGATGCCGGCTCAAGGCGACTGCGCCGGTCACCGAACCTGGCCTATGAAACCGATCTTCCGAACTCGTCATCGCTGCGCTCAGTGGACCAGAAAGACATGTACAACGGCGCCCCTAACCAGTACGACTGGGAGCTGAAAGGCAAGCGTGAGATCTTTGTACCTTACAATGCCTACAAGCTTCACGACGCGGATGTCGAGCCGGACGATGTCATTCGGCCCCAGCACATTAACCAGGAATTGGCCCGGTATGAGCTGCATCGGGTATGGGTTGTCGAAGCGAAACTGCGGACCGGTATCAGCCATATATATGCCCGCCGGGTGTTTTACGTCGACGAAGATAGCTGGCAGATTCTTGCGACGGAGGAGTACGACGGCAACGATCAACTCTGGCGAGTGTCCGAAGCTCACAATATCAGCTATTACAGTGAGCCGGTATTCTGGACTACCATGGAGATGACTTACGATCTAAGCGCTCAGCGCTACTACATTGATGGTCTGGATAACGACTTCCCTGCCTACGACTTCGAGCCTGGCTTCCGCGGCAATCAGTTCTCTGCCTCGGCGGCCCGCAGAGCAGCCCGCCGCTGATGGCCGGCAGCCCCGGGCCGGTTGAGGCACGGGGCTGCCGGCCCGTTTTCAAGGAGATGCAATTATGTCGGTACCGGAACAGCTTGAGGCAGTGGATACCCTGGTTGAACACCTGAAGACCGCGCTTGCGGAGAATAACTGGGACGAGCTGTCCCGTCTGAATGGCCTGGTCAAACCAACGATCGAGCCGGTTATGGCGGCCCTTGAGGCCGGCGAGTTGGGCCCTGAGCCGGTCAGGGAGCGGTTGGCAGCTCTGCAGACATTCTGTGACCGTGCCAATATTTCGGCAAATGAAGCCAAGGCGGAAGCTCAGAAAGCGCTCAAAGGGGTGAATCAGAATCGCAGCGCTGCAAAAGCCTATCAAAACGTCTCGTTAAATCGCCCGAAATAGCGTCATAAAATTGACTCGAGCGCACTTACAGTCTTAAATACCGCACAAATCCCCGCAAGAGATTCGTTTGGATGTCGAAGAATAATAAGGTGCTGGTGCTCAGCGAGGACGATGCGAAACGACGTGATATTTCCACCATCCTTGAGTTTATCGGCGAGGAGGGTGTTGTCGTCGGGGCCGATGCTCATTCACTGCTGAGCGGCGGTGACGCCGACGAATTGGAATCCATTACCGTTGCCATCGTCAACGGCGAGGATGATGGCGTGGCCACTGCTATTTCCAAGGTGTGTGCGGCCGCGAAGGGTGTGCCTCTGCTGTTGGTTGGTGACCCCGATTTGGCCGGCCTGTCCGACGACGAGATCAGCCGGGTGATCGCCCGCATGGAATGGCCGCTCAACTATACCAAGTTCGTGGACTCTCTCTACCGTGCGCAGATCTACCGGGATCAGTTTGCACGTTCTCGTGAACGGGGCCAGCAACGTGGTCTGCAGCTTTTCCGCAGTCTTGTCGGCACGAGTCGAACAGTACAATCGGTGCGCCGACTGATGGAGCAGGTGGCCGACAAGGATGTGAGTGTACTGATTACGGGGGAGTCGGGGACCGGTAAAGAGGTGGTGGCGAGAAATCTTCACTATCATTCCCCCCGTCGCGGCAAGCCCTTCGTGCCGGTCAACTGTGGTGCCATTCCGGCAGAACTGCTGGAGAGTGAATTGTTCGGGCACGAGAAGGGCGCATTTACCGGTGCGATCACCTCACGGATCGGTCGGTTTGAAATGGCCGAGGGAGGCACCCTGTTTCTGGACGAGATCGGGGACATGCCGTTGAGCATGCAAGTCAAGATTCTGCGGGTTCTGCAGGAACGGACTTATGAGCGTGTTGGCAGCAGTCGGACCCAGTCAGCCGATGTCAGGGTCATTGCCGCGACCCATAAGCACCTCGAAGACATGATCGAAACGGGCGATTTCCGTGAAGATCTCTATTACCGTCTGAATGTTTTCCCCATCGAAATGCCCGCTTTACGTGATCGGGTGGAAGACATTCCGCTGCTGATCAATGAGTTGATTTCGCGCATGGAAAAGGAAAAGCGCGGCTCTGTCAGACTGAACTCGGCGGCGATCATGAGTCTTTTTCGTCACAATTGGCCGGGGAATGTCCGCGAACTGGCGAATCTGGTGGAGCGGTTGGCGATTATGCACCCTTACGGTGTCATCGGGGTTCAGGAGTTGCCCAAGAAGTTTCGCTACGTGGACGATTACGATGAGAACCGGCCAGTGGAAGACTCCGGAATGCCATCCAGTATCCCTGGGCTGGTGGGGCTGGATGCGCCAGCTCTGCTGCCGGTAAACGGTATCGATCTGAAGGATTACCTGTCCAACCTTGAGAAGCAGTTGATTCAGCAAGCGCTGGATGAAGCAGGGGGAGTGGTGGCTCGGGCGGCCGAGAAGCTTCGGATTCGGCGGACGACACTGGTAGAGAAGGTTCGGAAGTACGGACTTCGGGACGAGGAGTCTGAGGAGAGCTGATAGATCCCTCCCAAAAGTGGGTTTCTGATGGCGTCAAAGGTTTGTAACCTTCGGCGCCATCGTTGTTTCTGGGTGACGGAAATCCGTCATTTGCCACTTTCTGTTATATCTTTCTTGTTGAAAAATAAACAAAAATTAAAGTTGGCATGACGCTAGCTTACTCTTGTCCAAACGATCCATCCGATTGGTACGGGCCGGGTTCAAGGCCCGGTCAGAGGGCGAGTGTATGAGTCAGTTGCAATTTGTTGGTTTGTCGTCGGCGAAGGCATCCTCAGCCAGTAAGGATTCTTCGGCCAATGCGGCGGCTGATGTCAATGACAAGGTGACGGCGCTGTTTCCTGAGCAGGACGATGAAGCCGTGGGTACGGCGCTCGAGCTCTTCAATCAGATGTCGCGGCAGATAACAGACTCCTACCGTACGCTCGAGTCCCGCGTGAACCAGTTGTCCGGTGAGTTGTCGGCAGAGTCCCAGCAGCGCCAGGCGGAGCTGGAGCAGAAAGAGGAGCTGGCGGACCGGCTGTCGACGTTGCTGCATGCGCTCCCGGCAGGGGTTGTGGTACTCGACAGCCAGGGTGTGGTGACGCAGACTAATCCGGCCGCGATCATGCTACTGGGGGAGCCCCTTGATGGAGAGCGGTGGGTGGATGTCATCCGTCGCTGTTTCGCGCCCCGGCGTGATGATGGCCATGAAGTGTCACTTAAGGATGGTCGTCGGGTCAGTATCGAAATTCGTACCATGGAAAACCAGCCAGGGCAGTTGATTCTGCTGACGGACCTTACAGAAACCCGCCATCTACAAGCCCAGCTCGCCCATGCCCAGCGGCTTTCCGCCATGGGCAAGATGGTGGCCTCCCTGGCTCATCAAATTCGCACACCGCTGTCGGCTGCCATTCTGTATGGCGGGCACCTCAGCCAGGAAGACCTGGACGAGGAGATGCGTCAGCGTTGTGCCTCACGGTTGATGTCCCGCTTGACGCATCTGGAGCAACAGGTGCGTGACATGCTTATTTTCGCCCGAGGCGAGACGCGGTTGGCAGAGGAGTTGTCTGTCGACACCCTGGTCCAGGCGCTGGCTTCTGCGCTGGAAGGATTGAAACTTCCTGCTGGTGTGTCGGTGGAGTTGAGTAACCAGGTGAGCAGTGCGGCGCTGATGTGCAATCGCGATGCTTTGGTTGGCGCCTGTACCAACCTTGTGAATAACAGTGTGGAGGCAGGGGCAACAGAGATTGAGGTTGCCGTTGTGTCCGTCGAAGACGAGTTTGTGGTTCGTGTGAGCGATAACGGCCCCGGGTTTACCAGGGAGGAGGCAGGTCAATTGCTGGAAGCATTCTATACCACCAAATCCCATGGCACCGGGTTGGGCCTTGCCGTGGTCCAGGCGGTGGTGAAAGCGCACCAGGGGCGGTTTGCGATTGATGCGCCTGACACCGGAGGTGCTGTCGCCATTATTTCCCTGCCATTGGTGCGTTCGTTGTCGACGGCTGACCGTCGGCAGCAGCCACTAAAAACTGACTGATCGGAGGCTACCATGGCCAAAGCCCAAATTCTGATTGTTGAGGATGACCAGGATCTTCGAGAAGCACTGGTTACCACCCTTGAGCTGGCAAAGTTTCGTGTGCGCGAAGCGGCTAATGCAGAGCAGGCCCTGGCACAACTTGCCGAGTCGCCGGTGGATATGGTTGTCAGTGATGTGAACATGCCTGGAATGTCGGGCCACGAATTGCTGCACGAAGTGCAAAGACGGTATCCCGGCCTGCCAACTATGCTGATCACCGCCTATGGTCAGATCAGCCACGCCGTGTCCGCGATGCAGTCCGGTGCTATCGATTACCTGGTCAAACCCTTCGAATCCTCCGTGCTTGTGGATGCTGTGACCAGAGTGGTCGGCGGCGGACGCCAGAAAAATGTCGATCAGCCCGTTGCGGAAGATCCGATTAGTAAGCGGATGTTCCAGCTGGCGGCGAAGGTGGCAGCCAGTGACTCAACGGTGATGATTTCCGGCGAAAGTGGAACCGGTAAAGAGGTGTTGGCGCGCTATATTCACCAGCAGTCTCCCAGGTCTGACCAGGCGTTCGTGGCGATCAACTGCGCGGCAATCCCCGAGAATATGCTGGAGGCCATCCTGTTTGGTCACGAGAAGGGCGCCTTTACCGGTGCGGTTGCATCTTCCCCGGGTAAGTTCGAGCAGGCCAACGGTGGCACCATCCTGCTGGATGAGATTTCGGAAATGGATCTCGGCCTGCAGTCCAAGCTGTTGCGAGTGTTGCAGGAGCGTGAGGTAGAGCGCGTCGGTGGTCGCAAGACCATTGCCCTGGATGTGCGGGTTATCGCCACCACCAACCGGGATCTGTCCGATTACGTGCGGGAAAACAAATTCCGTGAAGATCTGTACTACCGGCTGACAGTCTTTCCCATGCACTGGCAGCCACTGCGCGAACGTACACTGGATATCATGCCGCTGGCGAATGCATTGCTGAAAAACCATTGCCGCAAGATGAAACTGACCGGCGTGACCTTCGCACCCGACGCCAGGGATGCGCTGATGGGTCATCAATGGCCGGGCAACGTTCGCGAGCTGGACAACGCGATACAGCGGGCTCTGGTGTTGCACCAGGGGAATGTCATCCATGCTGGTGACCTTTGCCTGGAGCTCGGCATTACCGGGCGTATGGAAAGCGGCCCCGCCGGCACGACATCTCCGACCTCGCCACACCCGGTCGTGTCCGAATCCGGGGCCGAGTCACCTGATCGGGACGCTCAGGATACCTATGCCGAGGAAAGCCTGTCGGGCCTCGGAGCGCTATCTTCCACGTCACTGGGTGACGAAGTTCGGCAGCGTGAATTCCGGATTATCATCCAAACGTTGAAAAAAGAGCGTGGTCGACGCAACCGGGCGGCGGAGCAGTTGGGTATCAGCCCGCGCACGCTCCGATACAAACTGGCCCAGATGCGCGATGCCGGCATCGATCTGGATGCAGAACTGGCCGCCGCCTGACCACAGTCAGCAGGCTCCTTCGTTCGGCACCCAAGGGTGCCGTTTTTTGTGCCCTCGTCAAAAGACCGTCACTGCCTTTCGCCTCTCTCTCCTTCTGTTCATTAACATTATGAAAATTAAGAAATAATACATGTTGGCCTGTGGTTTGCTTTGACCTGTTCAGATATGTCCAGGTCAATGGCTTGCCCATTTATACGGCGGGCCGGGAGAGTGAATCATGGTTCAGCGTGCTGACATCAACAGTGTCCTTTCAGAAATCCGCAACATGCGCTCGCAGATGATGGAGAATCAGCGGGTTGAACAGGACAACAACATCCGCGGACGGATGGACGGTCCTTCCAAAGTCCAGGAGACCTCGGACACTCCCAAATTCAGCGACATGCTCAGCCAGGCAGTGGGTTCGGTGAACGAACTCCAGCAGACGTCAGGTGAAATGAAGACCGCGTATGAAATGGGCGATCCCAATATGGATATCTCCCGCGTCATGATTGCGTCTGAAAAAGCATCCATCTCCTTCGAGGCATTGACCCAGGTTCGTAACCGGGTGGTGAAGGCCTACGAAGACATCATGAATATGCCGGTTTGATAGCGGAGCGGACCCATGGCCAGCGTACCTGCTGAAACCTCATCCTCGAACATGCCCGCAGCGCGGGGAGACGATACCGGCGAGAGCCGTAGCGACCTGATTTTCGGCTTCAACCGGTTGAACCTGCTGCGGCAGGTGGGCCTGATGGTGGGGCTTGCCGCCAGCGTTGCTCTTGGCGTTGCCGTGGTTTTATGGGCGCAGGAGCCCAATTACCAGCCAGTGGTGGGTGATATGTCTGGCTATAACCCGCAGGATGTCACGACCATTCTTGATGCCAACAACATCGACTACCGTATGGATCCACGCACAGGCGCATTGCTGGTGCCCTCCGATGAGGTCTATAACGCCCGCCTGAAACTCGCCGCAGAGGGCGTGACGGACGAGCAGACCATGGGCTACGAACTGCTGGACCAGGACCGTGGCCTTGGAACCTCCCAGTTTATGGAAACCATCAGTTTCCGCCGTGGCCTGGAAGGCGAGCTGGCACGAACGATTGGCAGCATGCGCACGGTTCGCGCTGCCCGGGTTCATCTGGCGATTCCGGAGCGCTCGGTGTTTGTCCGCGACGCGCGCACCCCGACAGCGTCCGTGTTCCTTGAAGTAATTGCCGGTCGTCGCCTGGAGCAGGAGCAGATTGCCTCGATCATTAACCTGGTTGCCGGCAGTATTCCGGAAATGAGCAAGGACAATGTGACCGTGGTCGACCAGAGTGGAAACCTGCTCACCGGTCGTGAGCACGGCGGTGACAGTCAGCAGATTGAAGACCAGTACGATTACACCTCCCGCGTTGAGGATCGCCTGGCTCGCCGGGTTGCCTCCATGGTCAGGCCGGTGGTGGGCGACGGTCGTTTTCGCGCGGAGGTGACGGCGGATCTCGATTTCTCCTCGGTGGAACAGGCTGAGGAGCTGTTCAATCCTGAACAGCAGGCTGTGCGTAGCGAACGCCAGATGACCGAGCGGCGGGCCGGTGGCGGCGCCAGCGGAATCCCCGGCGCCCTGTCTAACCAGCCGCCCGCTCAGGCGACGGTTCCGGAGCAGGCAACGGCCGATGACGAGGGTAACGTTCAGGCGCCGCCGGTGAACATGCGTGAAGAGTCGACCCGAAACTATGAAATGGACCGGACTGTCAGCTATATCCGTCAGGAGCTTGGCCGCATAAAACGTCTGTCGGTGGCCCTGGCGGTTGATGATATGAAAGTGGTGGATCCTCAGACTGGCGAAGTCAGCTATGAACCCTGGCCCGAACAGGAATTGCAACGCCTGACTATGTTGGTGCGTGATGCCGTGGGGTATTCGGCTGCCCGGGGTGACAGTGTTACGGTGATGAATACCGCGTTTGCCGCCGAAGAGCAGATTGAATTCGAAGCACCGGCGTTCTGGGAGCAGCCCTGGTTCTGGGACCTGATGAAGCAGGTGCTCGCAGGCCTGGTCATTCTGGTTCTGGTTCTGGGTCTGTTGCGACCCACCCTGAAAAGTCTGTCTGGCGGCGGCCGCAGCGAACGCAGGGGTGAGTCCGGTAATGATGGCTATGACGGGCTCGATGGCATTGAGGGCGGAGACGCGCTGCGGGAGGCCATGCATTCACAGGACGATCTGCTTTTGCCAGGCGCGACAGACAGCTATGATAGGCAATTGAATGCACTGAAAGGCCTGATTGCGGAAGACCCCGCGCGGGTTTCCCAGGTGATGCGCCAGTGGGTGAATGTCGATGACTGATGAGAACAACCGCCAGCCTGAGTCGCCGCAAAAGCCCCAGCGCAAGATTCCGCGGGTGGAGCAGGCTGCGATCCTGTTGATGTCACTGGGCGAAAACGATGCCGCCGAGGTGCTCAAGCATATGGGGCCGAAAGAGGTCCAGCGGGTTGGCGTGGCCATGGCCCAGATGAAAGATGTCAGCAAGGACGACGTTACCTATGTCCTGAACCAGTTCGTCGAGGCCGTTGGTGGCCAGACCGGCCTGGGGGTTGGCAACGATGATTACATTCGCACCATGCTCACCCAGGCCCTGGGGGACGACAAGGCCTCCAGCCTGATCGACCGTATCCTTATTGGTGGCAACACCACCGGCCTGGATACCCTGAAGTGGATGGAACCCCGTGCGGTGGGCGATATTATCCGCTACGAGCACCCCCAGATTCAGGCCATCGTTATTTCCTACCTTGATCCGGACCAGGCCGCAGAGATCCTCGGTACGCTGGACGACAAGGTGCGCCTGGATGTAATGATGCGGGTGGCTTCTCTGGAAAGTATCCAGCCGCAGGCATTGCAGGAACTCAACGATATCCTCGAGAAGCAGTTCTCCGGTGGCTCCGCTGCCCAGACCAGCCGCATCGGCGGGGTCAAACGGGCGGCTGACATCATGAACTTCATGGACCGCAGCGTTGAAGGCGGCCTGATGGATTCCATCAAGGATATGGATCCGGACCTGGCCTCGACAATCGAGGATTTGATGTTTGTCTTCGATAACCTCAAGGACATTGATGACCGTGGTATCCAGGCGTTGCTGCGGGAAGTCTCTTCCGAGGTGCTGGTCGTCGCGCTCAAGGGCGCTGATGATGCCGTTCAGGAGAAAATCTTCAAGAACATGTCCAAGCGGGCTGCAGAACTTCTGCAGGATGACCTGGAGGCCAAGGGGCCGGTGCGGGTCAGTGAGGTGGAGTCCGCCCAGAAGGACATCATTACCATTGCCCGCCGTATGGCTGAAGCCGGTGAGATCACCCTTGGCGGTGCTGGCGAAGAAATGATGTGATGAAAGATCCCCGTCGCAACCTCGATCACATTCCCAAGGAAAACCTTACGGCCTACGAGCGTTGGGAGCTTCCGCTGTTGGATGCGCGTGGCAATGAAATCGCGCAGGAAGAAGACCGCGATGTAAAGCCACTGACCGCCGCTGATATCGAGGAGATCCGCCAGGCGGCCCGTGAAGACGGTCATGCGGAAGGCCGTGACGCAGGGTATCAGGCGGGTCTGAGTGAAGGTCGTGAACAGGGGCACCGGGAAGGTTTGGAAGCAGGGCTTGCGGAGGGCCGCGAGCAGGGCGCCGAGAAAGGCCTGACGGACACCCGTAAGGAGGTGGATGCCAAACTGGATCGGCTGGAGCATTTGCTTGGCGAATTACTGGAACCTGTCAAGCGCCATGAAGACGAGGTGGAAACCGCATTGGTCAACTTGACCACGGTTCTGGCGCGCTCAGTGGTGTTCCGGGAGCTGTCACTGAATTCTTCCCACATTACCGATGTGGTCCGCAAGGCGATGGCTGCGCTGCCATCCACAACGGAAAACGTACGCCTACATATTCACCCGGATGACTATCAATGGGTCAGCGAGGTTGCCGACAGGTTCGAGGCGGCGACATCTATTGTTGAGGATGCTTCTGTTCTCAGGGGAGGTTGCAAGCTGGAAACCCGCCACAGCCTGGTCGACTTCACAGTGGAAAAACGCTTCCAGAAGGCTGTTCAGGGCATGCTGGACCGACAACTGGATACCGAAGTCGCCGGCGAAGGAGAAGAACTGGGCGCCATGATGGGCGACCTTACCGACTTCCGGCACGATGTGCTTGACTCCGACGAGGATGAAGGCCATGACGGCACACCTGGCTGAACGCCTGACACGACTGCAGGATTATTTTACCGAAGACCCCCAGCCGGAACTGTCCGGGCGGCTGACTCGCATGGTAGGGCTTACCCTGGAGTGTGTAGGCTGTCCCATGGTGGTCGGCGACCGCTGCGTTATTACCGGGCAGGGCGCAGGCACTGTGGAAGCGGAAGTGGTGGGGTTTGAGGATGACCGTGTCTATCTTATGCCGCTCACAGCCATAGAGGGGCTGCGTCCTGGCGCCAGGGTAGTGCCGTTGTCGGCGGCCAGTAGGGTGCCTGTCGGGCCGGAACTGCTGGGGCGGGTGGTGAACGGCAACGGTGAGCCGCTGGATGGCAAGGGGCCGCTGCAGACGGAAGCCCGGGTGTCTCTCAGTGGCGATATCATCAACCCGCTGGACCGTGCGCCGGTGCGTCAGTCCATGGATGTAGGTATCCGGGCCATCAATTCACTGATGACCGTTGGTCAGGGCCAGCGTCTGGGATTGTTTGCCGGCAGCGGCGTCGGTAAGAGTGTGTTGCTGGGCATGATGACCCGCTTCACCAACGCGGATATCACGGTGGTTGGCTTGATCGGCGAACGGGGCCGTGAGGTGAAGGAGTTCATCGAGGATATCCTCGGCGACGAGGGGCTCACCCGTTCTGTCGTCGTTGCCTCCCCCGCAGATGATTCACCGCTGATGCGTCTGCGCGCTGCCATGCTGACCACCCGTATTGCAGAGTATTTCCGTGACCAGGGCAAACGGGTATTGTTGTTGATGGATTCCCTCACCCGTTACGCCCAGGCCCAGAGGGAAATTGCTCTGGCCGTGGGTGAGCCACCGGCCACCAAAGGCTACCCGCCCTCGGTCTTTGCCAAATTGCCGCAACTGGTGGAGCGTACCGGCAATGGCAGGCCCGGTGGTGGCTCCATTACTGCGTTCTATACCGTATTAACGGAGGGCGATGACCAGCAGGATCCTATTGCGGATGCTGCGCGGGCGATTCTGGATGGCCACATTGTGCTGTCCCGGCGATTGGCGGAAGAAGGCCATTACCCCGCCATTGATGTGGAGGCGTCCATCAGCCGGGTAATGCCGCAGGTTACCGAGACCGAACATTTTGCCCGCGCCCAGCGCTTCAAACAGGTCTACTCCCGCTATCAGCAGGCCAGGGATCTGATCAGTGTCGGGGCCTACGTAAAGGGCTCGGACCCGGAGACCGATTTTGCGATCACCCATATCGGCAACATGGGGCAGTTCCTGCAACAGGGTTTGAGTGAAAGCGCACCTCTGGGGGACAGCATCCAGCAGTTGTTGGCGGTGGTGCCAGAAAGACGCTCGCCTGATCGCTCCAAGACCCCGCCTGTGGCCGACGGAGGTGGTAGGTGATGTTGCGGTCACAACGCCTTGCGGTTGTGCTTGCCCTTGAGGAACGGAAAGAAAAGGCCGCGCTGGAAAAAATGGCGGAGGCCCAGCAGCATCATGAAGCCCAGCGCCAGCAGATCGAAAACCTTGAGCAGTATCAGCAGGAATACCGGGAGCAGATCCGTCGCAGCCAGCAAGGTGTGGTCTCCGTTGCCCGGCTTCAGGGTTGGCAGGCGTTTATCGCCCAACTGGATCAGGTTATCGTGCAGCAACAGAAACTGCTGACGCAGGCGGAAGAACGGCTTCAGGTGTGCCGGGAAGAATGGCAGAATGCCTGGGAGCGGCGCCGGGGCATGGAAAAGTACATAGAAACCTGCCGCCGGCACGAACAGCGTGAGCAGGACCTCAGTGAGCAGAAACAGATGGACGAAGCCGCCGGGCGGATCTTGGCAAGGCGGCGTTGAGAATGTCATGGGAATGCGAACCGCGGATGCAAATTCGGTGTCGTGAGCTATCCTTTACCTCAGGGTGCCCCGGGCACGCCTGTCATTTCCCGTTACCCGGCACGCATACCATGGAGGTTCCGGAATGCCGATTCATACGCATCGCAGTGACGATGGCCAGACCCTGACTATAAAAATTGAAGGGCGTTTCGATTTCAGCACCCATCAGGCGTTTCGCGATGCGTACGAGCACGGCGACGAAAATGTGGACAGCTTTATCGTCGATCTCTCGGACACCACCTACCTCGACAGTTCTGCCCTTGGCATGCTGCTGTTGCTGCGTGACTACGCGGGAGGGGATCGTGCACGGATACGCATCGAAAACTGCAACAGCGATGTGCGTCGTATTTTGTCAATTTCCAATTTTGAACAATTGTTCGCGATTCGCTGAATCATCTGAGGAAGACGTCACGGAGGCCCGACGTGGACGATCCACTCCCAGAAAACCGGCCACTCCGGATTCTCATTGCCGATGACAGCGACAGTGATCGCCTGATTCTCAAAACCCTGTTACGTCGCCTTGGCCACAAGGTTGAAGACGCCGAAAACGGACTGGAAGCGGTCAATATTTTCCGTAAGTCCGCGCCAGACATCGTTCTTCTGGATGCACTGATGCCGGTCATGGACGGGATGGAGGCAGCCCGCCAGATCAAGTTGCTGGCGGGAGAGCAGTTGGTCCCCCTGATTTTCCTTACATCACTGTCGGACGCCGGCGCGTTGGCTCGTTGTCTGGAGGCTGGCGGTGACGATTTTCTGACCAAACCCTACAATCGCATCATCATTGAAGCCAAGATCAACGCTTTCAATCGCATGCGGTTGATGCATCGTACCCTCAGCCATCACCGGGATCTGATCCGAGAACGCAATAGCAAGCTACTGGAAGAGCAGGAGATTGCCAAGCGGGTGTTTGACAACGTTGCCCATACCGGCTGCCTGGATGCGCCCAATATCCACTTCCACGCGTCGCCGATGTCAATTTTCAACGGCGACGTGCTGTTTGCCTGTCCGCGCCCGGCTGGCGGCATGCAGATACTGATTGGGGATTTCACCGGTCATGGTCTGCCTGCCGCCATCGGGGCCATGCCTGTGGCGGAAATATTCTATGGCATGACCAGCAAGGGGTTTAGTGGTAGCGATGTACTCCGGGAGATCAACCAGAAGCTGGGTCGAATACTACCCACGGGCATGTTCTGTTGTGCGGCCATGATCCAGGCGGATTTCCACCTGAACCAGCTGCAGATATGGAATGGAGGGCTCCCTGACGGAGTGCTACTGAGAAAGGACGGCATGCGTGAAACCGTTGTTTCACGGCACCTGCCCTTGGGCGTACTCGGCAATGCACGGTTTGACGCGGGTATGGAAGTGTTCCATACCGAGCCGGGTGATACCTTGCTGATGATGACAGACGGGGTGATGGAGGCTGAGAATCGGCAGGGAGAGATGTATGGAGAGCAACGCCTTATCCGCTCACTCGATGAGATGAGCCGACAGGAGTCGCCATTTGAAACCATTATGTCCGGTATTCGTACCTTCACTGGAAATCAGCCCGAACAGGACGACCTGACGTTGATCACCCTGCGAATGGCGGAAGACGCAGAACTGGCCGGTATCTCCGATCGACTGCCTCAGTCGGCGCTGGAGGGCCCGGCGGAGTGGCGCTGTGTCTACGAGGTTCAGGATCGAACCCTGGGGCAGTTCAGCCCCCTGCCTTTGCTGCTGCACATCTGCATGGAGGTGCCGGGGTTACGCCGGAAAAGTGGTGAGATATATACGCTCTTGGCTGAGCTGTACAGCAACGCACTGGAGCACGGTGTGCTTGGCTTGTGCTCGGACTGGAAGGCAACACCCGACGGATTCGGGCATTACTACGCTGAACGTGAGCGGAGGCTGGCTGATGTGGCGGGCCACTTTATACGCTTTACGTTGACCCATACCATGACAGGTAAGGGCGGGCAGTTGGCCATTGTCTGCGAAGACAGCGGCAGTGGCTTTGATTTCAGCAGGGCACGTCTGGAGGCCGACGATGAATGCCGCTATTCAGGCAGGGGGTTGCTGTTGATGCAGAAAATTGGGCGTTCCCTGAATTACCGGGAACATGGCACCAAGGCTGAAATTGTATATGATTGGTATTTTTCTGAGGTTGCTGGCCGTGAGGGCAGTACCACCCAACAACCAGGGGGTTGGTCATGACGGACAAACCACACCTTGATGAAGAAGCGTTGGCCGAGTTGCAGGAAGTTATGGAGAATGAGTTCGACATTCTGATTAACACCTACCTCCATGATTCCTCTGACCGTATTGCACATTTGCGGGCAGCACTCGAAAAATCGGACGCCGACGCGTTCGCAAAATCCGCTCACAGCTTTAAAGGCAGTTGCATCAATATTGGGGCTCCTCGATTGGGCGAACTTTGTTTCGAGGCGGAAAAGGCGGGCCGTGACAACCAATTGTCACAGGCCGGAGCAATGCTCGACGATATCGAGAATGAATTCCGACAGGTTGAGGGCACGCTCAAGCGTTTTATTGCGTGACGGGAATGAATGGCATCGCTTTTGCTTTGACACCGTACAGGTACGCTGAAAAGCAGAGTAAGCGTACTGAAAAGGGGTCTGCAGCGTTCAGATACCACCGTCATTCAGTAAAAGCGGCAAGAGGTTGCCATGTCCCAAATGGTTCTTCCCCAGGCTTCCCCACAGGGCCCACAGGCCGATAACGGTTCGAAAAGCATCTCAGGCAACCGGGAAAAAAACGGCGAGAGTCCGTTTGACTCGGTTTCGCGGGCGGAGCAACAGCGGATCGACCGGAAACAGGCTGAAAAGCGTGACCAGGCGCACGCCGCTGACGATGCCCGCAGCGAGAAAGCCGGTCTGAATAACCCTGAAAGCGCGGGTTCTGATGACCTTGAGGAATCGTCAGCCGATACACAGGCTCGCAACGTGGATGCCCAAGGTAACGCGGATACCCAGGGTAAAGGTACGTCATCAAACCCATCCGCCGACGGAGAGGAATCTGACCAGGCCCCGGAAACGCTCTCTCCGCTGTTAACGGATCAGGAGGTTCCGGAGGAGGTCGTTCCCTTGACGTTCTCTGATTTGCAGGCCCTGTTGATGCCGGCGGGGGGGAATACGACGTCCGCGGCAATCGCTAACCCAGGCACGGGCAACGGCGCGATGCCGGGTGTGCAGGCCTTTGCCGGAATGATTGCCGGTTTGCCCGGGAATACCGCAGGCAAACACAGCCTGTCGACGGGCCAGGGAGCGGGGGCAAGTGCCTCTCAGGGGCTGGCATTGACTGAGGCTTTGCTGGCGGGCGTGGGGGCCGAGGGATCCCGTCCTCAGGAAACACCGTCGCTGCAAGGGGCTATACGCTTCCAGTCTGCAGTGGAACTGGCTAATCAACAGATGGCCACCCCCAACGCCGCAAAGCTGCCCGCCGAGGCCACTGCCTTACGGGGATACGCCACCTCCATTGATGTGCCGGTCAATCATGCGGAATGGGGCGACAAGCTCGTTGGCAAACTGACCTGGCTGACGGCCAGGAATATGTCGGTCGCCGAAATACATCTCACTCCGCCTGATATGGGGCCGATGGAAGTCAGGGTTCAGGTTCAGCAGGAACAGGCTCATATTACCGTCCATTCCGCCAACCCGGCCGTGCGAGACCAGCTTGAACAGCATAGCCACCGCCTCAGGGACATGCTGAGTGAGCAGGGGCTATCACTGGACCAGTTTGACGTCAGTGACTCGTCGCAGCAGCAAGCCGGTGAGGATAATGCCGGGGAGGGCAACAGGGGTGACGGACCGGCACTCGCCGATGTTGGTTTGGACGATCAGGATCTGACGCCTGAATCCCTTGATCTGACCTGGAAAGGCGAAGTTGATATCTTTGCCTGACCTTGGAAGCCCGTCACCTGATGATTGTCCATGACTCTCCCTTTGCCCATCCTCCCCAGCAACGCTAAACTGCTGTTCCGATAGGGAGGATTGGGCTATCTGGCCCGTCCTTTGCTTAAACCTCTTTATAACCGTTCCGGTTGACGGATTTCTGGCAGATCTACGTTATGGCTGAAAACAATGCGCCCCCTGAGGCGCCGGCAAAAAAAGGCAAGCTCAAGCTGATACTGATGCTGACAGTGGTGCTTGTTCTGGCGGTCGGATTGTCGGTATTAGGTACGATGTGGTTCTTGGGCGGCGGCATCCCAGGCATGGGCGACGCAGAACAGGAAGACAGTGCGGAGCAGGATGAAGTGTTTGTGCCCAGCACCTACACGGTGCTGGAAAAGGCCCTGGTCACGACGGTGCAGGCGGAAGGTCGGCAGCGCTACGCTCAGGTGTACCTGGCTTTCGAGTCTCAGGACCCAGCAGCGCTGGCTGCGGCCGACCGGCACATGCCACTGCTTCGCAGCCAACTGATCGGTGTGCTCGGCGGCCGGGACTTTAATGAGCTACAGACACCGGAGGGCCGGAAGTCGCTGGCCAATGATATGCTGACAACCGTCAACAGCGCGCTTGAACAGGAAGGGGAGCCGCCCTTGCTGGCCGTGCTGTTCAGGAACTTTGTCGTTCAGTAGAGAATGCGTTAGAAATGCATCAGAGATGTATAGAGACTTAATAGAGAGTGCAACAGTGCCCGGCTAGGGCGGACATCACAGGCAGAGAAACGTATGCAGGACTTACTGTCACAGGACGAAATTGACGCGCTCCTCCATGGCGTGGACGACGGCGACATTGATACCTATGATGAAACCGACGAAGCCGGTATCAAGTCCTACGACCTTGCCAGCCAGGACCGCATTGTCCGTGGCAGGATGCCCACGCTTGAAATGATCAATGAGCGTTTCGCCCGCTACACCCGGATCAGCCTGTTCAATCTGTTGCGCCGCAACGCCGATGTGTCCACCGGTGGTGTTCAGATCATGAAGTTCGGCGAGTACATCCATACCCTTTACGTGCCCACCAGCCTCAACCTCTGCAAGGTCCGCCCGCTTCGGGGGACCTCGCTGTTTGTGTTGGACGCCAAACTGGTCTTTAAGCTGGTGGACAACTTCTTCGGTGGGGAAGGCCGACACGCCAAAATCGAGGGCCGCGAATTTACCCCGACGGAAACCCGTATCGTACAGATGGTGCTTGATCAGGTGTTTCATGACATGCGGGAAGCCTGGCATGCGGTGTTGAAGGTGGATTTCGAGTACCTCAGTTCCGAAGTCAACCCGGCCATGGCCAACATCGTCAGCCCCAGTGAGGTGGTGGTTGTGAGCACCTTCCACATTGAGCTTGATGGTGGTGGTGGCGAGCTGCATATGGCGCTGCCGTACTCCATGATTGAACCTATAAGGGATGTGCTGGACGCTGGCGTCCAGAGCGACATTGACGACGTGGATGAACGCTGGGTCAGTGCGCTTCAGGAAGACATCAAGGACGTGAATGTTCCCATTAATACCACGGTTTGCCGCCGACGCATTTCTCTTCGCGATATTGCCAAACTGAAGGAAGGCGACATCATCCCCGTGGAAATTCCCGAGTTACTGACCCTGACTGCCAATGGCATTCCGGTCTACAAAGCCACAATGGGAACCCGTGATGGCAAGCTGGCGCTAAGGATTCATGATCGGGCGACGGCGCCCAAAGTGAAAAAACAACTGAAGGTGGGACGCAATGGCTGACGACGATAAGAAAGACGAGCAGGAACTCAGCGAAGACGAGAAGCTTGCCGCAGAGTGGGAATCTGCCATGGAAGAGTCGGGGGATACCGACGAAGATGGCCGCGAGGACGAGTGGGCTGCGGCCATGGCAGAGGCAGGAGAAACCGACGACGATGACGGCAGCGACGACGCCAAAGATAATGTCCGTGCGGCACCCATGGAAGAGTTTTCGGAGGGATCGAACTTTAGCCAGGGCACAGGCCCCGCACCGGACCTGGATGTCATCCTCGATATTCCCGTGACCATTTCCATGGAAGTGGGTAACACCCAGATTCCGATTCGCAACTTGTTGCAGTTGAATCAGGGCTCGGTCATTGAACTGGACCGGCTGGCGGGTGAACCGCTGGACGTGCTGGTCAATGGCACCCTGATTGCCCACGGCGAAGTGGTCATGGTGAACGAAAAGTTCGGTATCCGCCTGACGGACGTCATCAGCCCAGGCGAACGCATCAAGCGGTTGCAGAAATAGTATGGCACGGATGCATCGGTCAGCTGTCCGTTATGGCCTTACCGGCGTTTTATTGACGCCGGTTATGCCCGCCCTGGCGTTCGCCCAGGAACAAGAGGGGCCGTCTGGGGAAGCCGCCACCGCACCGGATACTCTGGTCACCATGCTGACGTTGGGGGTGGGCCTGCTGGCGGTGATCGCCATTATCTTTGGTTGCGCCTGGATTGTAAGGCGCATGAGCGGCATGACGGGTGGCAATACCCGGGCCATCAAGGTGGTCTCGGTGATGCCCATGGGAACGCGTGAGCGGATTTCCCTGATCGAGGTCGGCGGCAAACAGATTCTGATTGGCGTTACGCCATCGGCCATTCGAACGTTGCATGTGTTTGATGAACCGGTGGTCAGTGCCGGTGACCCTGTGCCCAGCGATTTCGCCCGTAAACTCCAGGGCATGATCGGAAAATCCTGGGGCTCCGGTTCTTCATCGAAGGAAGGTTCCTGACATGGGAGTGCATGTGTCCGGGCGCATTCTGGCTTTGCTGACCCTTTTCACGCTTATGGCCTGGGCTCCCGCTGCACTGGCGGATATCCCCGGTATCCCTGCCTTCACCGTAGCCCCGGGCGAGGAAGAGGGCGTTCAGGAATACTCGGTTTCCCTGCAGATCCTGGCGCTGATGACGGCGCTGACCTTCCTGCCTGCCATGCTGATGATGATGACATCGTTCACCCGCATCATCGTGGTGTTTGCGATCCTGCGTCAGGCTCTTGGTTTGCAGTCCACACCTTCCAACCAGATTCTGCTTGGTCTGACCCTGTTCCTGACCATCTTCATCATGAAGCCGGTACTGGAAGAGGTGAATGAAGTGTCGCTGCAGCCCTACATGCAGGAAGAGCTTAGCTCTTTGGAGGCGGTGGAGCAGGCCAGTCAGCCCTTCCGGAATTTTATGCTGGCACAGACACGGGAGAGTGACCTGGGATTGTTTATGCGCATCGCGGACGAACAATACGAGACTGCTGAGGATGTCTCCTTCTGGGTACTCTTACCAGCGTTTGTGACCAGTGAGCTCAAAACCGCGTTCCAGATCGGTTTCATTCTGTTTATTCCGTTTCTCATCATCGACATGGTGGTCGCCAGCGTTCTCATGGCCATGGGTATGATGATGCTGTCGCCAATCATTATTTCGCTACCGTTTAAAATCATGCTCTTTGTGCTGGTGGACGGCTGGGCCCTGATCATGGGTACCCTGGCTGCAAGTTACGGGATATAGGGGAAGCAACGCCATGACACCCGAAACCGTTATCGATATTCTGCGTGAAGCTTTGTGGATGATCGTGCTGTTAGCGAGTCTGATTATTGGGCCCGGCCTGGTGATCGGTCTTGTGGTCAGTACCTTCCAGGCGGCCACGCAAATCAACGAACAGACATTGAGTTTTCTGCCTCGCTTGCTGGTTACCCTGATCACCATCATCGTGGCGGGCCCATGGATGTTGACCCAGCTTCTTGATCATGCGAATCGACTGATCACCAATATTCCTTATTTGATTGGCTGACCGCGCATGCCCACGGAAATATCAGCCGACCTGATCAACCAGTGGGTAGGTCAGCACCTGTGGCCGCTGTTCCGGCTGGCCAGTTTCATGATGGTCATTCCCTTTATTGGCACCCAGCTTGTCCCGGCACGGGTTCGCCTGGGGCTCGCTCTTATTATCACCATCCTGGTGGTGCCCATGATCCCGCCAGTGCCTCAGGTGGACGCCTTCAGTGCTGACGGGGTTGTGATCACCTTGCAGCAAATCCTCATTGGTGTGGGGATGGGATTTGCCCTGACGGCCCTATTCCAGCTGTTTGTTGTTGCCGGACAGATGATTGCCATGCAAATGGGGCTTGGTTTTGCTTCCATGGTTGATCCGGCCAACGGCGTGAGTGTGCCGGTATTGGCGCAGATCTACACCATCACCATTACTCTGCTGTATCTGGCGATGAACGGGCACTTGGTCGCATTCGAAGTCTTTATTGAGAGCTTCCGCACCATCCCCATTGGCCTGGAAGGTCTGGGGCAGGCTGGTGTGTGGCAGCTCGCCCATCGCATCAGTTGGATATTCGTGTCCGCTGTCTTGCTGGCCCTACCTGCTGTCACCGCCGTGTTTATCGTCAATATTTCCTTCGGCGTTATGACTCGTGCTGCTCCCCAGATGAACATTTTTGCCCTGGGCTTTCCGATTGGCCTGATTTTTGGATTGTTTGCCATATGGGTACTGCACGCCAATTTTCTGCCACATTTCGAACAGTACACCCGGGAGACGTTTGAGTTCATGCGAAACCTGCAACGGCAGCCTTAGTAGCGACGGAAAACCATGGCCGAAGAAAACGACAACAGCCAGGAAAAAACCGAAGAGGCCACCCCCCGAAGGCTTGAGAAAGCCAGGGAAGATGGCCAGACCGCGCGCTCCAAGGAACTGGCTACCATGGCTGTTCTGTTGGCTGGTGCTGGCGGCCTGCTGATGTTTGGCGCGTCGATGGGGGCCTCTCTGGAAAGTATCATGCGGGACAGCTTTGTGTTGGAGCGTTCCGCCATTTTCGATACTCGGCATATGAGCGTCCAGCTGATTGCCTCCGCCAAGGAGGCTGCCCTGTCCCTGGCGCCGTTACTGATTCTCTTGCTCGTCGCTGCGGTCGCTGGCTCCATTGGTATAGGAGGTCTGTTGGTCAGCGGCAAAGCAATCGCGCCCAAGCTCAATCGGATGGACCCCCTCAAAGGCCTGAAGCGCATGTTCTCCATGCGTTCGCTGATCGAACTGGTCAAAGCCATCCTGAAAGTAGGCTTGGTGATGGCCGTTGCGATTCTGATACTGAACCTTCGCACTGATGACCTGCTTAGCATCGCAGAAGAGCCTGCGAGATCGGCCATGGAGCATGTCCTGTGGACCATGGCCTGGAGCTTTTTCATCCTTGCCTGTGCCACCATCGTCATTGCCGCGATCGACGTGCCGTTCCAGATCTTTGATCACCAGAAAAAACTGCGTATGACCAAGCAGGAGGTGAAAGACGAATACAAGGACACGGAAGGCAAGCCGGAAGTGAAGGGCAAGATCCGTCAGTTGCAGCGTGAGATGGCTCAGCGTCGGATGATGCAGGATGTGCCGGGCGCGGATGTGGTGATCACTAACCCGACGCATTATGCGGTGGCGTTGAAGTACGATCAGAAGAAGATGGCGGCGCCGATTGTGGTGGCGAAAGGGTCGGACGAAACGGCTTTCAAGATCATGGAGATTGCCCGCGAGAACAAGGTAGAGATTCTCCGCACGCCACCTTTGGCGCGGGCGGCGTACCACAACACTGACATCGGAGGTGAAATCCCGGATGGTCTGTACATGGCTATCGCCCAGGTGCTTGCCTATGTGTTCCAGCTTCGCCAGTTCCGTAAGGGACGGGGCGAGAAGCCCCAGATGCCGAAGTTTCCGATTCCTTCGGATTTGCGGCGCGATGTTTAGCTTGGTGCTGGCCTGCTGTCTGTTGCCTGCTGCCTAGCCTGATGGTTTGGGGGAGGTGGTTCTGCGGGCGGGCTGCCCAAAACACGCTCCTTCGGCACATCCATGTGACGCTTGGACTCCGCCATCCATGG
>OJBS01000097.1_pt1 | contig 40606 bp, 25 predicted proteins | sample 1590941 | NCBI WGS metagenome assembly OJBS01 (sample SAMN05416785, study PRJEB24817) | seawater metagenome | isolation source: Sea water | place: Canada:Atlantic | collected 2013-11 | reverse complement strand
CACCTCTCTATTCGTCGGCAGCGTCAGATGTGTATAAGAGACAGGTATTGATGAGGCCCTTGTGAACCCGGCGACAGGCTTGTCCAGCGAACAACGCGCCTGCGTCGATACACGATTGACGGCGTTGTCCCTCGCAAGAAGCGAGACCTACTCGGTCACCTTCACCACGACTCTGACACCCGGTATCTAGTCGGTGAACAACACCGCAGCGGTCAGGCAGCCTCGGTGCCCCCCCCGATACGCCGACGTCACACACCGGTCCGCCGCCCGCTGCGCCGTCGCTTCGCCTAGATACTGACGCAGCTGTTCGACCTCCAACGACCGCCAAACAGGAGCGCTGCACAGCAAGTAGCGGTCTCCTCGCGCCATCACCTCATGGCCAACGTCTAGGCCAGACTCCAGGTGAAGCGCAGCATCGTCGCCCAATCCAGCAGACCCTTGGATGAACCGCTGAATCACTGCGTCCGCGTCTACCTTGGCTGACCGACCACTGCGCTGTGCAAAGGCCTGACGTGTGTGCTCAATCGACAGCTGCGACACCCGCCCATCGCGCAGCCGGACAATGCGACAGTCCCCCACTTGGGCCCACGCCAGCTCGCCCAGCACGGGTGACCAGAGCACCGCAATGGACGTACCAAGCACCTGCCCCGACTCGGTCGCCTGAGCGAACAGCGCGTCGTGGGCTCTACAGAGATAGCGAAGCAGAACGCGCTGCGGCTTGCGCGGGATGGTGGGCCCAAACAGCTTTGCCAGAACACGCACCGCTGAGAACGACGCTAGTTCACCGGTCTGCACACCTTCGCCTGCAGCAACACCAATGAGGTGCCCCTCCCCAAGCTGGGTGGTGCACACAGCATCGCTGCCGACCCGCCAGATGACGCGGTCAGCTGACGCCAACAGATAGTTATCAAGGTTTGGGGTGCCATAGCAGGCAGCCCCAGTGCTGATGCGCACGCGCTATCCCTCGACAATCTCAAAGACAGAGGCATCAACGACCAGGCGGTCACCGATTGATAGGCGAATTTCTACGCCATCTTCGGGGGCAGTCTTGTACTTGTCTTCGCCCTTCTGCACGAAGAATGGCCGGAAGCCATCCGCCAGCTTGTACGACGACAAGTAGTTCGACAACACAACCTCATCACCGTCATGAAGAGCCGTCACACTGACCGCACCCAAGGTGAGTTGGCGCTCGGTTCCAGCAGGCAGGCCACGCGTGAAGAGCGCCGCCGCGAGCGGGTCCGCTACGTCAATGCCCAGCAAGCGCGCCCGCGGGTCTGGAAGACGCTTGTCCTGGGCCAGCGCGATTCGAACCACGAAGTCTTCATCGCCCAGGTCATCACGGCGGATGATGTCGATGGCCTTGCCCGTTGGGTCAAGCTCGCCATCTGCCGCCGGGTCACCGTCGACCACCACCTCGGATGCCTGGAGGATTGTCATGGACGCCTTACGACCGCGGACCGAGAGCGAGAAATAGTCGGTCGGCGCGAAGGTCTGGTCATCTTCGATGCGGTTCTCGGGAATGACCAGGTCCGCTCCAGTGTGATTACCACCGGTGAACTGACCCTTGACCATCCAGCCTACCTGAACAACCTGCATGCGGCGGGACAGCTCAAACTGAGCGTCAGAGTCGCTCACTGCAACAACCTCACCCGCTTCTTCTAGGTCATCGGGTGGGGGCAACAGCCCCAGAATAGGCGGGCCACCGTCATCCTCGAACTCCATCTCAAGGTCGGCAATCGGTTCGTCTTCAACGTGGGTTGTTCGCGTTCCGTCGCCCTCAGCGGCGACTTCAGGGGCATCGCTGAGCGGGAACGGCGGCAGGGCAGCTACAGGAACGTCCGGGGCAATGTCGAAATCTCCACCTGGAATCGGTGGGGGTCCCCAGTCTTCGCCCTCATCGTCGGCTACCGCAGGCGGTGGCGGCGGCAAGTCGGGGAGGTCCGGCAAGTCGGCCAGATCAGACGGTGCACGAGCAACCACACGACCAATGCCCGCATCATCGGACGACGGGGGAGGTGGAGGTGAGGCGCGCGGTGCTGGTGGTGGCGTTTCATCCAACAGGCCCGGCGGTAGATCGCTCCCATCTGACAAGACAGTAGGCGCGTCGTAGTACTTGCTCTGGCGCTGCTTCACGAGCTCGCGGGAGAAGGCGTCTCCGGCAAGCGGCTTGCTGGTCACACCTGGACCAACGGACCGGCGAGGAACTGGGGCATCCGACAGTGACGGGGTCCTAGAGGCACGCATCATGGCAGGCTGTGGGGTGGCTTCGATCTCGACATCCACCTCGGAGGCATCTAGGCGAGTCTGATCCAGTGCGGCGATGTCCGGCTCTTCGACAGCCCGGACCAAGTCATCCGAAGCCGTAAACGCGAGCTTCGGTGCGGGGGCAGGCATGACCGCTTCGCCCGCTGGCGAGAAGCCAACGTGGAACAAGCAGTTTCCTATCAGCACTTCGTCGCCAGGCTCAAGGGTCATCTGCGTTGGGGTCTTTTCACTCTTCGTTGGGTACAACGGGAGCAATGTCCCGTCACGGCGCACGAAGGTGAAGCAGTGACGTGCGGTGCAGTGAAGGACCGCCGACTCCTCATTCAGGTCCACCTCAGCGTGTTCTGAGGCCACCATGATGCTGTCGGTGTAGAAGTTGGACTTCGGGATATCGCCCGAGCGGGCACGAATTGTAGCGCCCTCACCAACGTCCGCTTTCCAGCGAATATTGTCGTTGCGCGGCTCATCTGGCAGCGTGACCCGGCACTCACGAGACCGACCCATGCGGTACTGGTCGCCCCACATCATGTAGGTAGAGCTCGCCGGACGACGGATTTCGCCGACATACGGCCACCCTTCGACATCCGCTTCACGTAGGTCGCGGTAGTCAAAGCGCTGGCCGGCAACCTCGATAATGGTGTCGCCCACGATTGGAACCGGGGCGTCTACGTCGACAGGTTGACCGCCAACCTGAGCTCCCTGAACAAGGGAGCGGAAGTCCACGCTGCGACGGCGTACCTCAAAGACAGCGGAGGCGTCATCAATGCCGGTCCCCATCTGACCACGGGCATCTACATAGACATCATAGCCGTCCATGAAAGCGCCAAAGTGGACCTTCTGCAGCAATGCGCCCCGCTCTTGTAGCGTGAAGATGCGCTCACCAACGGCGTCTGGGATGATGGTCTTGTTGCCGTACAGCGAGCTGGCTGGGCGATGAGACAGCTGCACTTCATCGTCCAGCATCATGGGCGGGGCCACATCTGGGGTGGCTTCCTCCGCCTCGATTACCGCAAGGACCATGTACGCCAGCGGCTCGCCAGTCAACGTTGCAATCGTCAGGACAGAGGCGCCGTCTTGGTCGGTAGAGGTGACCTGAAAGCGATCTTGAAGGTCGGGATTGATGAGGTGGACGAAGCTACCATCTGGGTAGCGTTGAAGCCGGTACAACGCCGACTCTTCAAGGCTTGGGTGACTGAAGTTATCCAGCCAATGCGCGCCGAGAGTGAACAGGATCTGGTCATCGTAAAGGCGACCGACCTCTTGGTAGCCTTCCCACACACCGGGCAGGTTGATCAGAACCCCCACAACCGGCGTACTCGACGCAACGGGTCCCGTGTACAAGTTCGGCAGGAGTCCCGTGACAAATTCGCCGGCGGGCAGATTCAAGGACTGGCCGCCCATCTCGCCCGAACCATCGCACAGAAAGCGAACGCCGAGCTCACGGCTCGGGTGGGGCAAGGAGAGACCGTCACGCTCGCACAGCTCGGCAAACGCCTCGCGAATACCCGCTGTTGCACTGGCAAACCACTCTGGATCCGACTGAATGGCTCGTGAGTAGTCCGCATGGGACAGAATCATCAGCACATCGGTCACGCCGATGAGCTGGCCATCCGTGTTGCCTTCCATGTGTACGCCAAGGCCGCCCCGACGTGCCGCGTAGGCGGATGTGTACCAGATCAACCCGGGCTCGGAGACCAGGTCTCCATCCGCCGAATGCCGGCGCAAGCGGTAGTTGTAGTACGGGTTGCTGTCGTCGAGCGCCACAAGACCGGCGGCACCGCCGGACAAGCCACGGGTTTGGTCGGATTGAAAGATGTTTGCAATCCAGTCAGACACTGCCATCGGTCAGCACTCCTCTTAGGCCTTCACAGAGAGGAGGCAACCTACTCCACGTCACCTCTCCGCGCCCTGTCCCCTCGATGATCACGGTCGCAGCGTCCCCTCCGGTGGGTGTGAAAACACAGAGGGGCCGCAGTCGCGGGGCGGTGAGCCTTCCCGAGGATTCTGGGCTACGAGTCGCACCCTTGGAGGAGATATGGCAGACGTCCATCCGATTCGCGCAGTACGCCCCCTTGACGCTCTAGCTGGGGAGGTCATCGCGCCTCCGTACGACACCCTTACGGACGCGGAGGCCCGCCACTTGGCGCTCAATCCGCGCAGTTTCGTCCACATCACCCGCCCGGAAGTCGACCTGCCAGTAGGCACCGACTCCCACAGCGACGAAGCCTACGAAGCAGGTGCCGCGAGCCTTCGCCGGTTCTTGGAGCAAGGCCTTCTCGTGGAAGACGCAATCCCCGGGTACTACGTCTACCGGTTGCGAATGGGTGACCATATGCAGACGGGCTTTATCGCCGGCTGTTCGGTCGATGAGTACAAGCGCGGCCGCATCAAGAAGCACGAGTTCACCCGCTTGGACAAAGAAGAGGACCGCACGCGTCATCTTCTTACGCTGGAAGCACAGGTTGGCCTTGTGTTCATCGCCTACCGCAAGAACGCCCAGCTCAAGGCCATTGCCGACGACATCTCGTCACTCACGCCACGCTGGCGGATCACAACCACAGACGGTGTCGAGCACACGCTGTGGCGGGCCGCTGATGTCGACACGCCGCACATCCGCGAAGCCTTTCGCAAGGCAGGCGCCCTGTACATCGCAGACGGCCACCACCGCAGTGCGGCAGGCGCACGGGCTGGAGACGAGCTCGGGACCGAGGATGCCCAGACGTTCTTGGCTGGCCTCTTCCCGGACGACGAGCTGTACATCATGTCGTACAACCGCATTGTGCACGACCTCAATGGCCACGACCAAGACGCCTTCATGGCAAAGGTCGCTGAGTCCTTCCACATTGAAGACGCAGACGGGCCACGACCGCCGGTTCGTGGAACCTTCACCATGTACATCGACGGCAAGTGGCACCTACTGGAGCCGCACGAAGACAAGGTCGACATCAAGGACCCAGTCAAGAGCATTGACGCGTCCATCCTTCAAGACCTACTTCTGGCCCCCATCCTCGGCATCGACAACCCACGGACCAGCAAGCGCATCGACTTCGTTGGCGGAATTCGCGGGCCCGGAGCCTTGGTCGAAGGCGTACAGAACGGTACCGGCCTTGTGGCCTTCCATCTGTACCCAACCAGCATGGAACAGCTGCTCCGCGTAGCGGATGCCGGGGAGGTCATGCCGCCCAAGAGCACCTGGTTCGAGCCAAAGCTACGCGAAGGCGTAGTCAGCCGACTGTTGCGACCGGACGGGTTCGACGACAACGCTCCTGTCGAGTAGCCCGGGTCGTTGACCGGTGCGCGTACAGTTTTCGGCTTTCCGAGTCGGTTTCACCGGCATTCGGGGAACAAATTTCTCGGCCGCCAAAGCAAGACGACCCGCCACGATGGTGGCGGGTCGAACATGCCCGCTCCGCGGGCTCTGATAGCTGAAGGCCGATCGCTGCTCGCCGGCTAGCCGAGCAGTCCGCTACGCCTAAGGCCTAGGCTTCAGCGACTTCCGGGCCGTCTTCCGCGTCTTCTGTGTCCAACAGAGTGGCACAGTAGGCTTGAACAGCCTGGTAGACCTCGTCGTCTTCGATCTCACCGAACTCGACGTAGCCTTCTTCTGTTTCCTTGTACGTGAACAAGAACAGCTCAAGCTCTGCGGTCTCTTCGTCTTCAACCTGCTCAATTGGGGAGAGCATTGCGAACTCGTCGCCTTCCATCTCCACAACCGCAAGAACCACAAACTCGTGTTCGTTGCCGTCTTCGTCGACCAAGGTCACTAAGTCTTCACCGTCGATCTCTTGGCTTTCGTCGAGCTCGTCAACGTGTCCTTCACCATTTCCACCGGCCATGTGACCCTCCAATTTGCGCTATCCGCGCGTACGTTCAAATTCTTGCATTGCAGATATCAGGGCATCTACCGCCACATCCGTCTGCGCATTGTACATACTCGCTCGGAGTCCTCCGAGACTCCGGTGCCCCTTAAGCCCAACGAGCCCACCCTGCTCGGCCCACTGCCAGAACTCAGTGTCAAGCTCAGGAGTTCCGGTAGAAAACGTGGGATTCATGTGTGAGCGACTGCCCAACTCGGCCCGGCCCTGCCAGAAGTCCGTAGCATCAATCGCATCGTACAAGCGAGTCGCTTGGGCAATGTTCCGTGCTTCAACAGCGTCTAGGCCTTGTTCTTCAATCCACGCAAGTACACGTTCCATCACGTAAATGGCCCAAGTATTGGGTGTGTTGTACATACTGCCTTTCTGGCTGTAGACCTTGTACGACAGCATGGGGGGCAGGTCCGGTGAGCACCGCTCCAGCAGCCCCTTTCGGACGACCACCACGCACAGTCCCGACGGTCCGAGGTTCTTTTGGGCTCCGGCGTAGATCAAGTCGTAGGCGGAACCATCGATCTTGCGGGACAAGATATCGCTCGACATGTCGCAGATGAGCGGCACATCACCAGATTCCGGTGTGTACTGGTACTGGGTGCCGGCGACGGTGTTGTTGGACGTGTAGTGCAGGTACGCCGTACCATCTGGCAACGCGCCCCACTCACCCGCCTCGGGGACCCGATTGTAGTTCCATTGAGCGCTACTAAACGGCACATTCGCCGTTCCATACCGGTTCGCCTCGACTTCGGCGAGCTTGGCCCACACTCCGGTGTCTAGGTAGGTAGCTTGACCGCCATTCAGCAGGTTCATCGGGATAAAGTAGAACTGACTCTTGGCACCGCCGTGAACGAACAGAACCTCTTGGTCATCTGCCAAGCCGAGCAACCGATGCAGGCGCTCTTGAGCAGACGCGACAACGGCGTCGAACCGCTTGCTACGGTGCGAATACTCCATGGCTCCGAGGCCGGAACCCTCAAAATCAACGAGGTTGTCGCGTACCTCTTCCACAACGGAAAGAGGAAGCAGTGCGGGTCCAGCGGAGAAGTTGTGCAATCGGGCCATAGGTCACCTCGCAGGGTTTCTAACCAACAACAGGAGCAGCGCCCTTGGCGGATGCATACGAGGCTGAAAGGACATGCTCGACGGCCTCAACGTGCTTGATCAGGTCTTCGGTAACCGTACCCGAAACTGCTATACGGGCAATCGCCGCCTTGCGTCCCGACAGGGTGATGTTCTCCATCTCTCCCACGTTGACGTCTCCCCCCCGCAGCTCGGCCAATACGCCAGCGAGAACCCCAACACGGTCCAGGTGACGCACAACGAGCACCCCATCTCGACCTTCCTGGCCCGCAATGTTCACCGCAGTCGACACGCGCCCTGTCAGGGCCCACTCGCTCAAAATGTCGGCAACAGACACAGCGACTGCTTCGGACGCTTGCAAGGTGGAAGCGCCAAGATGAGGCGTCACAACCACACCGTCTTGCGACAGAAGTGGATGGGCGACGTCCGTGCTGCCCTTGGGCTCGACCGACAGGACATCGAGTCCCGCTCGCAGTCCGCGGTTCTGAACAGCGTCGAGTAGAGCGTCTTCGTCCACCACCTCATGACGTGCGGCATTGATGAACATGGCCCCCTCCGGAAGCACGTCAAACACGGCCTTGTTGATGCATCCACGTGTGTCATCGGTGCAGGCCAGATGTACAGACAAGACGTCCGCGCCATGCGCTGCTTGCTCTGGCGAGGTGCAGTGCTTGACTCGTAGCAAACGGGCGCGCTTGGGGTCCAGGGACCGCGAGTAGGCACGCACGTTCATGCCAAAGCCCCGAGCACGCCAGGCGACAGCTTCACCGATCTGGCCCATGCCAACAATCGCCAACGTGCGTCCAAACAGGCCTCGGGCTCCCTTGGCGTGGTGCGACTTTCGCCACTGACCGCCTCGAACCTCAGACGCTGCGGGCACCATGTTGCGGTCGAGAGCAATCATCAGGCCGAACACAAGCTCCGCGACCGCAATCGCGTTCTTGCCTGGACAGTTGGCCACGTACACGCCGCGGTCCGAGCATGTGGCCAGATCAATGGTGTTGACCCCGGCACCCGCACGCACGACGAGACCGAGTCCCGGCGCCGCGTGTACATGCTCAGCCAGGACCTTGGTAGAGCGGACAACCAGAGCATCTGGATTGAGCACACGCAGCCGCTCAGTCAGTGAGTCGCCAGACAGCTTCGGCTCGTCAAAGACGTCCCAACCCGCGGCGAGCAGCGTGTCGCGAGCCACCGGGTTCAGAGAATCTGCAAATAGCGCGCGCATGGAGGGTTCCCCTGTCAGATGTCGAGCTCTTCCACCTTGGCCAAGACGGCCTCAGCGTGTCCCTTCACGCGCACTTTAGGCCAGGCGAAGGCCACCGTTCCGTTCTTGTCGAACAAGAAAGTCGAGCGATGGATGCCCATGTAGGTGCGACCGTAGTTCTTCTTCTCACCCCAGACGCCCCAGGCCTCCAGCACTTCCTTTTCGGTGTCTGCCAACAGGGGCATCGACAGGCTGTACTTGGTCGCGAAGTTGGACTGGCGCTTGACGGTGTCTGCGCTCATGCCGACAACCGCTACGCCACGGTCGGCAAAGTCCTTGGACAAATCCGTGAACGCGCACGCTTCCGTCGTACATCCGGGCGTACTCGCCTTTGGGTAGAAGAACACAACGACCGGCTTGCCACGAAAATCGGCCCAAGCGACGGGCTCACCGGCTTGATTGCTCAACTCGAAGTTCTCTGGGGTATCGCCAACGTCTAGCATTTCGGGCTCCTTGGATTTCCCAAGCCCTATCCAGACTGCCAGGAGCGCACCGAGCCTTGGTCCGTCCGATGATGTCCCAGTTCGTTTCGCCCGAAGGTAAGCTGGCTCCCACGAACGGAATCGATGATCTGCCCATCTCGATAGACGGGAACACCCATGACGACGGTGACCACCGGCCAGCCTTGAACCGAGCGACCCGCATACGGCGACCAACCCACCTTCGTTCGTGCCATTTCGTGGGTAATGACCCGCTGCTCAGCCATGTCGACGAGCACCACATCTCCGTCAAACCCGACTTCAAGTCGACCCTTTCGGGGAATTCGGTAGGTCTGCGCAGGCCCCTCACACACCCAACGAGCGACATCATTCAGCGAGCAGGCGCCGGCATTCACGCGGTCGAGCAACAACGGCAGCGTCCACTCCACACCGGGCATGCCACTGGGACTATCCGGGTACTCCCGTTCCTTTTCATCGCGCGTGTGCGGCGTGTGGTCGCTCGTCACCAAGCTGAAGGTCCCGGCAATCAGGTGCCGCCACAGGGCGTCTCGGTGACGTGCTGAACGAATCGGAGGGTTGCATTGGGCAAAGGTGCCGAGCTGGGCGTAGGCAGTCTCAGCGTCCATCAACAGGTGCTGAATGCACACCTCTGCGCTGATTCGGTCGTTGCCAGTCTGGGCCAATAAGTCCGCTTCTTCTTCTGACGTGACATGCAGAACATGCAGCCGGGTGCCATGCTTCTGCGCGAGCTTGATGGCCCGTGTCGTGGCATTAAGCGCGCTCTCCACATCACGAATGCGTGGATGGTCCGCGACGTCATGCGAGTCTGCATACAGCAAGCGACGTTCAGCGAGACGCACAGGGTCTTCGGCGTGAATGGCGACGAGCTTGTTGCACGTAGCGAACACCTGCTCGAGCAGCTCGGGGTCGCGAATCGCCAAGTTGTCGTTCTTGGAGGTCAGCGAGACCTTGATGCCACAGGCTCGGTCAGCCGAGATGACTTCTGCCAAGTTCGACTCGTTCGCACCAATAAAGAAGCCGTAGTGAACGGAGCAGACCTCTGCCGCACGAGTGAGCTTGTCACCGAGTGCCGCGATGCTGGTCGTGGCGGGATGGGTGTTCGGCATGTCCAGAAAAGCGGTCACGCCACCCGAGGCTGCGGCACGACTACCCGTACGCAGGTCCTCTTTGTGAGTCTGACCGGGGTCTCGGAACTGAACCTGGGCATCGATTGCCCCGGGCATGCACACCAGACCGGTCCCATCGATGACTTCACCCTCGGGTGAGTCAATCCTGGGTGCAATGGCGGCTATGGTGCCGTCGCGAATCAACAGGTCGCCGACTACGCAGCGGTCCGGCAGCACAAGCCGAGCCTGTTGTATGGTGAGGTCCCCTGACATAGCCGGCATACTATCCACGTAGACCGTCTGTGGCTCACTTCCCCGCCTCGCCATGCCCTCTCTTGACGCCTCCTTGCAGCACTGGTTCGACCTTCCTTCCCTCCACGACGCCCAGCGCGAGGCGATTGTAGCGCTTGAACGTGGCGGCGATGTTCTGGTCAGACTTCCGACCGGCTACGGCAAGTCGATGTGCTTTCAGCTGCCCGCCGTTCGAGCCCACGCAGAGGGACGCGGCGCAACGCTCGTTGTCAGCCCTCTCGTGGCACTCATGGACGACCAAGTCGCAGCCCTTCGCGCCAAGGGCATCCCAGCGGTCGCTATGCACGGAAGTCTGCGCGGCGACGCACGTGCCGAGGCCCACCGACTACTCGACGAGGGGCCAGCACTCATCTATGCGAGCCCCGAGCGGCTGAAGAGCACGTCGTTCCGAAAGCGCGTTGCTCGAAACGGCCTCGCGTACTTGGCGGTGGATGAAGCCCACTGCATCTCCGAGTGGGGGCACGACTTCCGCCCCGAATACCAGACGCTTGGAGCCCTGCGAGACGGCTTCGACATTCCATGTATTGCGCTCACAGCGACCGCCACGGGGCGTGTGGCAGCGGAGATTGCACGCTCGCTAGACCTCGCCGACCCGGTGGACATCCACGCCTCCATCGCACGCGACAACCTGGCATTGTCCGTACAGTTACGGGACGGCGACAAAGACCGCGTCACCGCCTGTATCGACGTGCTCAAAGACGCTGGTTTTCCACGCATCGCGGGTCGAGCCATTGTGTACGTGGCTACCCGCAAGCGCACCCGAGTTGTCGCACAGGGCCTGCGAAAAGCCGGCATCATGGCCGATTGGTACCACGCAGGTCGTACCGTCGGCGCACGACAGACCGCCGTCGCCAGGTACGAGAGTGGGGCTGCGAAGGTCCTGGTTGCGACGTCAGCCTTTGGCATGGGTATGGACCGTCCGGACGTACGCGTAGTCATTCACGGCGAAGCCCCCGGGTCGCTCGAAGCCTACCTTCAGCAGGCGGGCCGAGCGGGACGGGACGGTGCTCCAGGACAGTGCGTCTTGTTGTACTCGGCGAAAGACGCGCTCACCCAGAAGCGACTGTGGGGCTCAAGACCCGGTCCCGGTGCCGAAGCCGCCTGGTGGGCGCTCCATGAGTACGCAGTCGGAACACAGTGCCGTCAGACCATCCTTGGAGACTGGTTCGGTGAGCAGCTCCCCCCGTGCGGTCTGTGCGACGTCTGTGTAGACCCAGAGCCGGTGCAAGCCGCAGCGACCGCATGGAAGGCTATTCGCACGGAAAAGCGCACAGAGCGGGTAGAAAAGCGACGAGCAGACCTCTCGGTTGACCTGGACGACAGTCAGGAACAGGCGGTCATCGATTTCGTCGGGGCTCTCAAGCGGCCCGTTGGACGACGACTCATTGCCCTGGGTCTGCGCGGCAGTAAAGCGAAAGCAGCGAAGAAGAGAGGAATCCCAGGCAATCCACACTTCGGCCTGCTCAAGAGCATTCCAGAACTGGCGGTACTCGCGACCATCGACACCATGTTGGCCGACGGGCGACTGGCGAAGAAAGGCAAGAAATACCCAACCGTATGGCTGCCCAACAAGCCCGTGCGAGTGAAGTCTGACGGACCGCCAAAGCCACGCCGTGGGTCAAAGGGACCGCTACACGACGCCCTGCGCAACTACCGCCAGCGCGCAGCACGAAAGCGCAACTGGAAGCCCTACCAGGTCTTCCCGAACGCCACGTTAGACGCCATGATGCGGGACCGGCCAACAACGCTCACCGAGCTGGGAGCGTTACCAGGAATCGGCCCTACGCGGCTGTCACGGTTTGGTACTGACCTACTGGAGATTCTCGCGAAGCCGCGGTGATTGGCGCTCCGCCGTGAATCAACAGCCCTGCGCGAACGTGTCCAGCAACGACCCAGACGTCAGAAGGTCCGGCAGAGGAACTGCCTCACCGCCACCTTCGGGCACGAACAAGTAGAACGGAACGCCAGCGCGACCATAGCGAGTCAGCCAATCGGTGATGACCTCGTCTCTGCGGGTCCAGTCCGCCTTGAGCGGGATGATTCCGCAGTCGGCCATGGCCTGACGAACGGGCTCCGTGTTGATGACAACGCGCTCGTTGACCTTACAGGTGACACACCAGTCTGCCGTGAAGTCGATAAACACGGGGCCTTCAACAGATGCGGACGCGAGCCGCTCCTCTGAGAAGGCTTGCCACGGGACTTCTTCGGCGAACTCGAGATCAGCGGCGAGACTGTTGTCGTCACAGGTCTCGGTGTTGTCGTACTCGAAGGTCAAGAAGGCGAAGCCGCCGACAGCGATCATGCCGAGCGAAATGGCCCCCACGACAGCCTGTCGTTTACCCGATTCCGCGACGCTAGCGAAGCGTCCAAAGACCCACGCCGCTGCACCAGCGACGGTGAGGAAGGCCAGGAACATCACAAAGGCCTGGCTGCCGATGAGTGCGGGCAGCGGGTAGGCAACCCAGACAGCGGCGCCGACCAACGCAAAGCCCATGGCTTGCTTGAAGGTCTCCATCCACGCGCCAGGCTTGGGCAGAATGCGGAAGAGTGCCGGGATGAAGGCAATGACCAAGAACGGGAAGGCCAGACCCGCACCAATCGCCAGGAAGAACACCGGCACGAAGGCACTGGGCATGGAGAAGGCAAAGGTGACAGCAGGGGCCAGCAACGGTGCCGAGCACGGGGTGGCCAGCAATGTGGCAAACACGCCATACATGAAGTCGCCGCCAACACCATCACGGGCCGTGGCACTGGCCGCGGCATTGCCCCCGATGGCCGGGATCTCGAACACGCCAAACATGGACAGGCCGAACAGGAAGACGACCGTAGACAGGCTCACTACGTAGATGGGCGACTGGAACTGCACGCCCCACCCCGCGGCTCCCGTTGCGGCTTGTAGGGCCACGATGCCGATGGCCAAGGCCAAAAACGACACCAAGACACCCGCCGTATACGCAATACCAGCGCGGCGTTGTGTGCTCGCGCTTGCACCGGAGTGGTGGACCAAACCGAACAACTTGAGGGCAAGAACCGGAAGGACGCACGGCATGATGTTCAGAATCATGCCGCCTGCAAACGCACCGACCAGCATGACCAAGGTCTGTGCGGTGGTAGACAGCGTACTGAACCAGCCATTGAATCGCTGGGTCAGGGTCAGGTCAGCCGCGGGTTCGGAGCTCCCGACCGCCGGGACGCTCTGCTCTGTGGGCTCGACGACAGCATCAGCACCGGCGAGCTCTACACCAGCAAGAGCGAACAGAGGCGACGTCGACACCTGTGTCTCGGTCCCGGCAGCCACCCAGGGCAGAGGGATGGTGACTTCTGTCGCAATGTGCTCGTCGCCCACCTGAAGCTGCAACAAACCGCCAATCACAGCGCCTTCGGGTAGTTCATCCAGTTCGTACGACTCCACGGTCATGACAATCAGCGTGCTGCCGTCGTCTGCCGTGGTGACTTCGGAAGGCTCTACCCACATGGAGCTTGCGTCTGAAATCGGAGTGAATGCCGGCCAGGTGCCCTGCCCCTCTGCAATGTCCAACGACACCGGCTGGTCACTCGTCGCAACCACTCGAAACACAGCCTGGAAGGAATCGCCAGGGACAATCGCGCTCTGTGAGAGTGCGGACTCAACGGCAACCGTGTCCACAGAAGCGAGCGGGGCCGGGTGCATCGACGCGTAGTGGTCGAACAGAGGTGCCCAAGGGGTGGGCTCGCTGGCGTCGGCCACTGAGATCTGTGTGCTCAGTGAGACTTCGCCCTTGATGCACTGTGACTGACAGACCAACCATCCAGCATCCACCGCAATGGTGTGAGTTCCCGCAGCCAGATCTTGGGGAACCACAATGTCCGTGTACAGCAGTACGTTCTGTTCGTAGCCAAAGGAGACAATGCCTTGGTCGTCAAAGCGAACCGGTACCGGAAATGCCATTTCACCCGGTGTGAATCCATTCGGATAGGTCCAGTCCAGCGCCATGGGTTCACCAGTTTCACCCGGCGACTTCCAGTAGGCATGCCAGCCATCGTCCGGATCGAGATGAACCCCCACACGGACGGTCTGCCCGGGAACAAGGTGAGTCTGGTCCAACAGCAGAGAAGCCTTGGCTTCGTGAGGTTCATCGTTCAGATTCAACGGACGGACGGAGGCCGTTGCGGCAACAGCGGACAAGTCCACGACCGGCTCGGGAGTTCCTTCACCAGCAATGGCTCCCCCCCAAGACAGGAGTCCAACCAACACCGCAATGCAACCATTCACTTTCGCCATCGATGGCCTCCGAGCGCCTTGAACTATCACAGCCATTGACAATGAGTTGTTACGTCCCATCTCGATGACGGTGACAGACAAACGACACAAGCACTCAAAAAGACCCTCAAGTCCAGCAGCTACTGTCCGATGAGCGGAGAGTGAGTGCGGTTTCGGATAGGACTCGACGCATTCGCAACGGTGAGGGCCTACCAAGCATGGTAAGCCAGCATCAGGAGACAAATCAGTGTTGGGTTCGTATCGGTCACAGGAAGAGTCGCGCACGGACAGCCCGTGAGCGCGGCCATGTTCCCAGTACCAACGCAACTTGATGTTGGTGATGCAGTCGACCCGTTCACGGTAGAGCCGGGCGTACTCCTGTTTGGAGGACGGTTCTGCGTTGTGGAGCCCGTGAAGTTCTCCACCGAAAAATGGAGCCTGGTCGTCTCCGATGTTGAGCGAAGACTTGGCGAAGCCCCACACCATCGCCTGCACGTTCAACACCTTGTTGCCGAAGGCACCAACGCCTCAAAGCTGCGGCTTGCTGCGGCAGTCGACAACACAACACAATCGCACGTGCATCACTGGGTAAGCCAGCCATCCGGCACCCTTCTCCTTACCCACGCAAACAGTTCCGCCCCCATCGCGGGGCCGCTTTCACCCGGCGATTCTCTACTTGTAGTCACTGCCCTCACAGACCTGCTTGCGCGTCTGCACGAAGCCGGTGTTGTCGGCGTTGGGTTCGACCGAAATCAAGTGATGCTCTCACACAACAAAGTGACGCTCACCGGCTTTCAGCACATCTTGCACAGGGGAAGCGCCAGTGATGACATGCAATCGCTCCTCTCCCTGTTCGACTCCATCGTCGATCTCTCCACAAAAGCGATTCTTCGCCCCATGCCGAGGACAGCAAAGCAGCTTTTAGACAGGGTCCGGGCACTCAATCGCGAACCTGTCGAGACGTTGCTGGCCGAACTTCTCCCCTCTCGCGCACCGTTCATCGGACGTGAAACGACCCTTCGCTCCATGCTCAAGCACTTCGAAGCTACCCGTAGAGGCGAAGCCCAAGTCATTGGGGTGGTCGGCGACCAAGGCATGGGCAAGTCGCGCCTACTTGAGCAATTGAAAGACGAACTCGGGCGCTATGCGCCTTGCCGCGCCGTAGAAGCGAGCTTGGGCGTCACCGCTGACGCTCGTGTCCCTGGATTTGTCGGAGCGCTAGACAGATTAGCCAAAGCAAGCCTGGTTGCAAGCCCGGAAGACCGAAAGGTACTGGCGCAACGAATCCGAGATACCGCAGGTCCACTCACCTCTCTCATCGGCTCGTTGTCGAACGGCCTGGCACAGCTACTCGGCGCGGAAACCCGCCCGCCCGCTCTGCATCTGGACGAACAATTCGTACGCCACGCCTCCACGATTGCCAGCGTCATCCGGTCGGTCGGAACGCCGGAGCAGCCGCTTGTTGTGCTGTTGGATGATGCTCACGAGATCACACCGGCCGACCTGACCATTCTGCGGTACCTGCTCGACGAGACGGTCTCCCACTACACAATGGTCGTAGCGTCCTCGAAATCGCCAATCCCGCACACGCTCGATACCGTGATTCCCACGCAGTACACGCTGACCGCATTTACCGTGTCAGATATCGAACGCTTGGTGAGCGCGACTCTCCCCGGCCACGTCGAGACCCGGCGCGACCTCGCGCAGACGATGTGGAAGCACACGCGGGGCATCCCGATGGCAGTCTGGGCGACCATCCAAGCGTGGACGAACGAAGGGTTTCTCGCATACCGTCCGGACAGCCGCTCTTGGTTTCTCGAAGGGTCACCCTCTACCGCGACGGGCGTGGTCGACCTGTTCCTTCACCACTACCGCCAGCTCTCGTTAGATGCTAGATATCTAGGCTTACTCGCGTCTATTCAACCAAACACCGTCACCCGCCAATGGTTCGCGGATGTCACGGCATGGTCTGCCGACCGGGTTGGACGTGCCACTTACGGACTCATCTCACGCGGCGTCGCCGTTGAAGAAACGGGCGGGCGCGTACGCGTGCCGAACAGTGCGTTGGCCACCATGATCCGCGACGCAAGCGGACAGCGCCGCCTTCAGTCGGCCCATCGGCAGATCGCACGCTGGCTTCGAAGCCGAAACACGGGTGAGCTGACCCAGCTCGCGTGGCACGAAGAGCACGCCACTCCTCCCGGAAAGAACGAGGAGCTGTGCAGCTGGCACGTGGAAGCGGGCCGCCAGTTGATGAACGTCTACAGTATTGAGCGTTCTAAGTGGCACTACGAACGAGCTCGTGAGCGCACATCAGCCGAAGACCTAGACGTCGACGCTGTCGAAGGTCTTGCGGACATCGACCTACTGTCTGGACGCACCGAAAATGCCATCCAAGGCTACTTGGACGCAATGGGACGGGCCGGTTCCATAGAACGTAGCCTTCAAATTGCCAGCAAGGCGGTGTACGGCTTTTACCGGCGCGGCTCAACCAAGCTGGCTCTCCGCCTCGGCACTGCGGCGCTACGCCAGGCTGGGGAACCTGTCCCACGGGCTGGTTCTTCCGCCGTACTCACCGCCCTGTGGACGGTTGCAACACTCTGGCGCCGCCCTACCCTCGCTGATGCAGAGCGAGACGCACTGTGCCAGTTGTACCCAGTTCTTTCGGCCGTCGTCAGCAACACGACCCCATCGCTGCTGATGCTCTATGTGTCCCGCGGCGCCAAACACGCGCGCGGACTTGCAACCCCCAACGCGTCAACCGCGCTGATGTTCGCTGCACAGGGTCTCGCGGCGGCTGGAACCATGTTCCCGCTCCTGCGTCGCTTCGAGAAACGCATCATCGACCGGGCCAACCACCTGGCGACCACCCACCAAGACCCGTGGGCCATCGGAGTCGTCCACCACATGCGTGGCCTGATTGAGTTCAACGATGGTGAGTGGCAAGCCGGACAGGCGTCCATGGACCAGGCCGTCGGTGCGTTCTCAACATCCGGCGACATGACCGTAGGGGTGCTCTCTCTGCTCACCCGTGCCATGCACACCTACAATCGCGACCACATGGACCGCATCTTGGTAGGACTCCGACGCTGTGAAGTCGCCGCAGTGCGGCAGCGAACCCAAGATGCCATCTGCATGGCGGGTGCATTGCGCGCCATTTTGTTGGCCCGAAGTGGAAACCCAAGCGCAGAAGCGCTCACGGACTCTCTACTGGCTCGACTGGATGCCATAGACGACAGCTCCCTGTCGGTATCCCTCGCCTACGGCTACCTGTCCCGCGCACTGTTGTATTTGGGACGCACCAACGATGCCCTAGCCAGAGCCAATCAAGGTGTCGTCGGCATCGGTCGGTTCCCAAACTTGTCATTCATGATGGAACCTCTGATGTCGCGACTGGAGATTCTGCTGTCGCGCAGCGCGTCGCGTCCCTCCGAATGGTGGGCTGTCCGACGTGAGCTATTTTTGGTCTGGCTGTCTGTTCGTCGCTCTCCAGGTCAGCTCGCGAACTGGCGAATCCTGGCCGGCCGCGCCGACTTGATGCGGGGGCGTCCTGCACTCGCCCGCAAACGGTTCGAGAGCGTGATTGAGACAAGCTCCGTGCACAGGGAGACTCACTCCATGATGCAGGCCCACCTGCATCTGGCGAGCCTTACCGAAGCCACGGACCCTACCAACGCAAAGGCCCATCACGACGCCAGCCGAAACTACGCGGACCAACTCGGCCTGACCGTTCCTCAGTGGGGCTCGGCGGACGAAATCAATCCCATGACGCCCGTTCCCCTCCCCAGTCCAGAGGTAGTGCCCGACAAAGCAAATGCGAACGTCGCCGTTGTCACTATCGCCGGTCCACTGCTACCCGCACTGCAAGAGACGCTGCCTACCACTGTCGCGTTCACGACGTACATCGACGAAACCCTAGAATACAGCGGTAACGCTGACAGATTCCAGCTCCTAGCGGTCAACTTGGTCTTCGCTGGCCGCGACCTACTCCCGGGCAGCGGGGAGCTGGCTCTTAGTATCCGTCCCGAAAAACTATCCGAACTGGACACGGCACCCTTCAAGCGAGCCACTGCAGGTGACCACATTCTGGTCGAAGTCGCCGTTCATGGCCTCGCCGGTCCCCTTGAGACGATTGGTGGTTGGAGCGTGTGCGAGGAGATTGTCCACGCGCTGGGCGGCTTCCTGCACTCCGAGCAAACCGATGACTCCGCCACTCTCATGGCCTACTTGCCGTGTGACGAGCCCCTTTCGTTCAGCACACACGAGCAACTCCCCACGTTCAATGCAGAAGACGACCTCAAAGTGGTGCTCATCGTGCATTCGGACGACCGCACACGTGCAACAGTCGCCGCTTCCATTGCCCAGCTCGGACTTCCCGCTCGTGAGTTGACCGACCCTGACCAGATCACGCAATCTCTGGGCCGGCATGCCCTCGCCGCATTTGTCGAGAAGGCCCACGTTCCCGTCGTTCAGCGACGCATCCTTCAGCCCGTCGTTCAACTCATTGCACGGGGCACCACCATCGACACCGACGGTCGTGTACTCAGGGTGCCGTTCGTATTCGGAGACCTTGCCGAGCTGGTCGAAGACCTTGGACTTATGGACGCCGACGAGTAGTCGGGGCCGACACGTCAAACACAACCAAAATGCGGCCGCGAAGTCTCCCCAACTTCGCGGCCGCAATAATTCGAGACGGACGAAACGGCCCTTAGTGAGCCAACGTCTCGTTGCGTGGGTTGCTGATGCGCACGTCCGGGTCGATTGGGATGTCCAACACCAGAGGCCCTTTCCCGACCAATGACGCGGCAAAGACAAAGTCCTCTACCGTCTCGATACGCACGGCCCGGGCGCCCAAGGACTCCGCGAACTTCACCACATCAACATCGGGACTGTCACACCAGGCGACTCGGCCGTACACTTTGTCCATGCCATGCGCGACCATTCCGAATCGGGCATCGTTGAAGACGGCCAAGACCACCGGAATGTTGTACTTGGCACACGTAGCAATCTCCGACCCAACCATGCGCAGACTGCCGTCACCGCAGATACCTACCACCGTCTGGTCGCGGTCATGCGCCATCGCCAGTCCCATCGCAACACCAATGCCCGAACCCATTCCGCCTAGGCCGACCGACGCATGAAAGCGCCGTGGCGCATCGAGCTGAAGGTAGCGGGAGGCAGCCAACAGATGATTGCCAATGTCGCTGGTCCAGATGGTGTCCGCTGGCATCGCGTCCTGCAAGACCGATACGATGCTTCGAGGGTCGAAAGGCGCCAACGACGGAACGACTCCCAGTGGCGGGGCCGTCACGCTGCGAGCCTTCAAGATGGCGGCTTCTCGGTTCATCACAGTGATTGAGGTCGGGAACACCACACGAGACTCAATGACCGTCAACGCAGCTAGCAGGTCACTGGCTATGGAGACTGTCGGATTGTAGGCGCGCCCCAAGCGCCGAGCATCATGGTCTATCTGTCCTAGAAAGCCATCTTTCGGCTGCAGCAGTGCGGAGAATCCGTTGGTGGTTGTGTCGTCGAGCCGAGCTCCAATCGTCAGGAGCGCATCACAGGTGCGCAAGTAGGCCGCACTGGCACCATTGCCTCCGACTCCGAACAATCCCAGCGACAAAGAGTGTCCCTCTGGAAACATACCTTTCGCCTCGACATCGCAAATTACCGGGCAACGCAGGCGTTCGGCGAGCTGAAGGACCCCGGGTCCCAATTCTGCGGTGCGCGCGCCAATTCCCAAGAAGATGGCAGGACGCTCTGCAAGAGCGAGAGCGGTCGCAATCTCATCACACGCCACGTAGTCCAGTTCCGTCTCCACCAGAGCGGCCTGACGCACAGGTTCTGAAGGAACAACCGCCAAAGTCGTGTCCAGCGGCATGCGCAGGAAGGCGGGACCGCGAGGGTGTGCCATTGCCGCTGTTACGGCGTCGGACACCAAGGCTACCGCACGCTCCGGCTGCTTGAGAGTGTCCGCAAACTTTGTAATACTTTTCATCATGGTGATGATGTCTAGACCGTCGACCCCACCATCTTGAAGAGCCCCCATTCCCGCAACTGGCGTGCGAACATCTCCGGCGAGGACCAACATCGGAACTTCGTCTTTGTAGGCGGCTGCAACACTTGTAAGTGTATTCAAAACCCCAGGACCAGCGGTAACAGCAACCGCAGCTGGACGTCCCGTAGCCCTTGCGTATCCATAGGCCATGTAGGCGGCCATCTGTTCATGTTGACAGATGACAACGTCGATTCGTGAGTGAATCATCGCATCAAACACACCACTAATCGCCCCGCCAGGAATGCCGAACACCCGGTCAACACCGAGTGATAGCATAGTTTCAACGATTGCATCCGCGCTTCGTCGCTCTTCGCGAATCGCGGGCGCACCTATACTTTCCATGGCGATGGCTAACGAACCCATTTCGACCTCCAGGGCGAGCGAAGCCGCGCGGGGAGTGCAACTGCAACGCTCTACAACAACCTACAATGAAATCGGATGAGCGCTAGCGAGACAATTTGGCCGACTCAGCCCACGATATATCGTGGGCAGGTCGTTTCACGATTCGTCAGGTTTGAGGGATTCCGGTTTCGTAACGACAGCAATCGACGCCATCGATAAAAAAATTTTACGTCCACGGGTCCGTCGGGTCGCGCTCGGCGACGCTCCTGCTATGGTCCAACTCGACGCCAGTAGGCTCGCCTTGAGGCTTTTTTTTGAGCACAGCAACGAAAGCGGTGAAAGACACGTTTCTCACTCATCAACGAGTAGGGTTGGCGGACGTTGTTTTTCCTCTCGCTGCTGCTGGCGTGATCTCCATTTGGCATGCCTGCGCTGCCACGCCCCTTCCCCTTGCTGTTCGGTTGCTGCCTGGATTCATGGCGCTGCTTCCTCTGCTGAGCGCAGGTGCCCAACCGCTCATATCGAACTCTACAAGCCGCCTTTTCGCGCCATTCCTGGCCACCGGCCTTACCGCAGGCACATGCGTCGTTCTGTCACCCACCGACCCGACAGCGACGTCCATTGGCATCCTCCTAACAGCCATTGTCCTGTCTATTTCATCGATTACGACAACCCGTATCGTCACAATGACCTGCGCCGGCCTCGCGGCTGCCATGCTGTCCGTCACATCCCTCGTTCAAGGTCAGGTGGCTCTGGCACTTCTACTGCCGCCCACCATCATTGGCTGTGCAGCCATCCTGAGCTGGCTGGCCATTGAGCTACGCTGGGCGAGACGTTGGGCGGGCGATGTCGAGCATCGGCTGTCTCTCGCCACCGCTGACGGCCAGGCCGGCATGTTCGAGATCGACATCCTCACCACCGAGTGCACCTACTCAACACGGTTCCGCCAGGTGCTCGGCTACGACGGGTTCTCTCAGTTTCCCCCGCTGCCTACAGACTTCATGTCGTCCGACGTGATCTGGCCGGAAGACCGAGACCGGGTGCAACGTGCTCTTCGCGAGGCGGTGGTCAACCACACACCGGCAACCGTGGAGTGCCGGATGGTGACGGCGGCGGGACAACCACGCTGGGTACGCCTTCGCGGCAGTGTGCGGCTGGGCCCCGACGCAACCCTGCGCCGAATCGTCGGCTCCATACACGATATCTCACCGCAAAAAGAGGCTGACGCACGTGCCCAGGACTTCTTGAATGCGGCGTCCCAAGAGATTCGTGCACCGCTGGCATCGATTCGTGGTGTGCACCGCCTGGTCTCTGGCGGCGCGTTCGGTGACCTGCCAGACCTAGCGACTCGTATGATGTCCATGGCAGACCGCAGCAGTGCCCGCCTCGAACAGCTCGTCGACCAGTTGCTAGAGCTTCAGAGCGTCACCCAAGGAGACGTGGAACTCGACATGGTGGACGTTGACCTTGAAGACGCCGTGCGCGAGGCTCTTCAAGCCAGCCACGAAGTTCACCGCGACGTCTTTCTCTCTGGCCCAGTCTTAGTGAGCCACCCCTGTCAAATCCATGCCGACCGAGCGCGGCTCATCGGCGCATTGACGACCCTCATGACCGTGGGGCTGGACGACATTACCGGCGGCGTGCACGTTGCGGTCAAAGTTTCGTACGCCGGTGGCATTGGAACCGTCGTAATGACCCGGAGAAGCAGCCCATCAGCAGCCATGCTGCACAACGGGTTGGTCGGCGTCTTGCACACCAACAGGCAGCACCCCCACGCCGACGTCACTAGCGTCACCCTCTCCACCGCCAAGGCACTCTTGGTCGCTATGGGCGGCATGGTAAAGGCGTGGTGCCCCAGTGACAGGGCACTCATCGTCCGCGTCGACTTTGTAGCTGCGGCGGATCCAGAGGCCGTTGTGCACGCCCCGGCCTTCGCAATGTCGGCCTCGGGCCGTTGACACAGATCCAGGGATGTCATAGGAACGCGCGCTAATTCCCCCTTGGAGAAATCATTATGCGTATCGCAGCCGTTGCAGCCCTCGCAGCCGGATTCCTGGCTCTCACCGCTTGTAACCTCAAGTCACAGACCATCCCTGGTTTCAACCCACGCTTCGCAAGCGCCGACTACCAAGTCCTCGCTCGCACGAACCACGAAGAATGTGGAACCTACGTCTTCATCGACTGGGGACACTTGTTCAAGAACGAAGGCGCCAGCATCAGCGCAGCTTCGGGCAGCCCGCTCGACGCCATCCTCGGTAGCGTCCCGTTCCTCGGTGGCCCGCCTGAGTCCAGCCGCGCGCTGTACCACGCTCTCGAGCGCATCCCAGAAGCAACGCACCTCCTCGAGCCCCGCGTCCACACCTCGTGGGAAGGCATCGCCTTGGCTCCATTCCTGATGTTCGGCACGCGCTGCGCGACCGTCGAAGCACACGGCGTCCGCATTGGTGACCGTCCGGTTCCGAACGCACAGTAAGCGCGTTCTGAACAGCAAAGCCCGCCTTCCGGTTCGCCGGTTGGCGGGCTTTCTTGCGTCTAAAAAACGGGCTCTTTTCTCGTCTAAGGCAGCTTACGGTTGAGGGTCTTGCAGACTCCTTCTTCCGTCTCAATGAGAAAGTCTTGAATCTGCTGACTATTCGGCGAGTAGTTACCGTGGTCTGCGGTCCGCGCTTGGTGGTCACCCCAGCCAATCGCCGCGCCATCCGCCGTGTACAATGCCCAGAACACTCGCGAACGAGCGCCAGAAGACGTTCCGTAGGTCTGGCCCAAGAACCAGCCACCGTTGTGCGCGTAGTAGTGAATGACGTAGGGAACGAGCAGAGCATCGGCGCCGTTGGGAACCGGTGCGCCGCCTTCCCAGGGGGCAGCAGCCAAGCTGAACCGCGGTAGCGGCTGGTTGTCGCGACCATCGATCTTGTCCGTTCCGCGAACATTCCGTCGCGTTGGGATGGGAGGCTGAACGTCTAGGTCGGCGGCAACCCAGTCCCGGCCTTCACGGCCCATGCCGTCGAACACACACTGGCTGACGACGTCCTGAACCTGGGTGCGGTACCGCTCTTGCTGCGACTGCTCCACCGACAGCGACACATTCTCAAGCCCGCCATCTCGCTCCACAACGTGAAAGCCACCGGAGAACAGGACGTTGCCGACGTAGCTTCCGGCCCAGATCTCATCGCCTTCATCCGGAACCTGGAGGTCTTGTAGAAACACAGGCTCGGCAACGGCAATAACGGAGGTCCGAACGTCTGGCTTCTGGCCGTCGAACGAGAGGGAAGTGTGACCGGCGCAAGCCGACAACACAGGGAGTAGTAGCCAACACCGCATACAGAGAGCCTCCGGGGCCGCTTGCTAACCCGGCGAGCGAGATGCGAGGGACGCCCAGAGGCAATCGACAGACGAATGGCCCGACTAGGCGGCTTCGGACACCGCCGACGCAGCTTCGGGAGCGACTAGCGCGTGTGCGAGGGCCTCCTCCATCGAGTTGACCAAGACGATGTCCATGGCGTCGCGCACTTCAGCAGGCACATCTTCCAGGTCTGGCCCATTGGCCTTCGGCAACAACACACGCGTCAGACCGCGTCGATGGGCCGCCAACACCTTGGCTTCAATGCCGCCAACCGGCAGCACTCGCCCACGCAGCGTCGCCTCCCCGGTCATTGCCGTGTCCGAACGCACTTGTCGCCCACTGAACAGGGACGCCAACGCCGTGAAGATGGTCACACCCGCAGACGGACCGTCCTTCGGCACCGCGCCGGCAGGCACATGAATGTGGACGTCCTTGCCCTCGAAAGCATCGGTCGGAAACCCAAGCCGTTCACTGTGTGCCAGCACGTAGGTCAACGCCGCACGAGCAGACTCCTTCATGACGTCGCCCAGCTGCCCTGTCAGCACCAACCGACCGGTTCCCGGCAAGGTGGACGCTTCCACATACAACACATCTCCCCCCACCGGCGTCCACGCCAGCCCGGTCGCAATGCCCGGACGTGTGGGCGCATCGTGGTCTTCGATACGGAAACGACGGCGCTTGAGGTAGGTCTCCACATCGTCGGCATCTACTACGAGCGTCTCAGTCAGTGAGTCCTTCGCCTTCAGCACCGCAGCCGCACGGTACACGCGACCAAGCTGACGCTGCAGCTGACGCACCCCTGCCTCACGCGTCCAACCCGCAATGACCGCATCGATGGCGCCATCCGTCAGCTGAACATCAGACTCTTCCAGTCCGGTGTTCTTGGCCACCTTGGCCAGTAGATGCCGCTTGGCGATGACCCGCTTTTCGGTGGGTGTGTACCCAGCGATTTCCAGGATTTCCATCCGGTCACGCAGCGGTCTAGGAATGGAGGAGACGTCGTTGGCCGTGGCTACAAATAGCGCTCGCGACAGGTCAATCGGTACTTCCATGTAGTGGTCGACGAAGTGGTGATTTTGCTCCGGGTCCAAGATCTCGAGCAGTGCTGCGGCGGGATTGCCCATGTTCGAGTTGGAGAGCTTGTCGATCTCATCGAGCAGAATGACGGGGTCAGCGCTGCCCGCACGGCGCAGCCCTTCGACTACACGTCCAGGACGAGCACCAATGTAGGTACGACGGTGACCTCGCAGCTCCGCTTCATCCCGCACACCGCCCAGCGCAATGCGAACCAACTTGCGGTCGGTCGCATCGGCGATGGCCTGCCCAATGCTCGTCTTTCCAACACCTGGAGGTCCGACAAGCAGCAGCACATCGGCACGACCCGTTCCAGCCAACTTGCGCACAGCGAGGTACTCGCTCACCTGGCGCTTGACGTCTTCTAGGCCGTAGTGGCTGTCATCCAGGGCGTCTTCCAGCTGACCCAAGTCAACGTCTGACCCCGAGTCTTCGTTCCACGGCAGCTCCGCGACCCACTCCAGCCAATCCACCGCGACGCTTCGCTCAGGGGACTGTGGGTTGATGCGGCCGAGGCGCTTAAACTCGCGGTCTACAGCGGTCTGTACAGCCGGTGGAAGGTCAACATCTGCCAGGCGGTCGCGCAGCTGTTCGAGGTGGTCATCGCCGTCTTCGGACTCCCCGAGCTCTTTCTCAATGGCCTTCTTTTGCTCGCGTAGAAAGTGCTCCCGCTGCAGATTGCGCGTGCTGTTGGCCACACGTTCCTGAATGTCGCGACGCGCCTTGATGACCTCGCCCTGCTGGACCACTTGGTCGAGAACACGCTCGGCACGGGCCAACGCATCCGTCGTCACCAACAGCTCCTTCTTCCACTCTTGCGGAGCGGTGATGAAGGCCGCAATCGCGTCGACCAGCATGTCTGGGGACTGGACCTGCTCAAGCATCTGCTGAACCTGCGCCTCGGCGTCGAGCGCCTTGGCGGTCTGCTCAACGGACCGGCGAATCGCCGCCAGAAGCTCGCTTGCGTGCGGGGTGTCTGGCATTGCGTCTTCAACCGACTTCCACCGTGCGCACAGGTGGGGATGAATCGACGGGAAGTCTGCCAGATGGACGCGAGCCAGGCCTTGAACAACAATGGCTTCGGTGCCGCGTGGCCCTGGAGAACGCTTGATGATTCGCGCAATGACACCGACAGGCAGCAAGTCTGCCGGGGTGGGACTCTTCGCAGCAGCGCTCTGAGCGGCAATGATGAGGTGTTCGTCAACGGCGTTGGCAAGCGCTGAACGCGAGACAGGTCGGCCCACGTTGAAGGTAGCAACGGCTCCAGGAAGCAGGACGCCTCGACGTAGTGCCATGACAGGCAGGGTGGTGGAAAGATTAGAGGGAATGCTAGAGATGCGGACGTCCGCCATGTGAAGGCCTCCTGACGCAAGAACGTCGGTTGCTTCTTCACCTCACCACTGCGCAAGCCGTGTCAATGCAGATTCTGTGTCGCAGAACGTCTCGAAAACCGCCTGCACACGGTAATTTTGAGCGCAACCCCTTGACAGAAAGAACGCTATCCGACCCGTCAAAAGGCCAGGGCGCACCCTGTTCGACGTGAGTCCCCGACCGCCTCGCACAGACCGTCAGCGTGACGAATCACCGTATGTGCCCCGCCAAAATACATGCTCTGACTTTCGAAGGTCGTTGCCTGTGGGAACCGGTGCGCCACGTCTCGGAGCGTTGTCTCAGCTTCCAGCAGCAGACCCGTCCGCGACACGTGGACCCGGTCCGCAGCGACGGCTTGTGGCAGGTCCATCCCGTGGCGAATGCGGTTGCGCGTCACCTGGGTCAGCGCCGAGCGAATGCGGCTGCTTCCCCCACTCCCCGTGGCCATCACAGCGCCGTCTGGCGTTCTGGCAAGCATGGGACACATGGCGCTGCCTAGACGAACTCCCGGTGCAAAACGATGGAAACCCAGCGGGTTGATGTCCGCTTCACCCAGGAAGTTGTTCAGAAAGACACCGAACCCAGGAACCACGAGACCACTGCTCTCTCCATTCGATACCGTCACCGAACACGCATTGCCCCAGCGGTCGACGACGGACACGTGAGTCGTGCTGCCGTGCAGATTGTCGAGGGCATCGGGCGGTCCAAACTCACCGGTGATGAGCCGCCGCTCTACCTCATTCCTCCCCCAGACCACCCGCTCGGAGTCCAACAGTTCCCACGCGTGGCCCCGACTCGGCGTTGCCGCTCCAACAATCTCGCCCAACGCACGCTCGGTCACCGCAAACACCGTAGCCAGAAGCTGCACGTCTCTCGCGGACCCAGGTTCGGGCACTTCAAGGCCTTCCAGCAGCGCCATGGCGTATGCGAGCCACATGCCGCCAACGGTCGGTGGCGCCGCCAACAGCAGCTCGGCATCCGAGCAACGCCCGCGGACTGGTGCCCCCATCTGTACCGTATAGGCAGCGAGATCTGCCAGAGACAGCGGCCCGTCATGCTCGGACATGCACGCCACAATGGCCTCGGCCACCTCTCCTTCACAGAACACCAAGGCGCCTCGCTCAACGCAGGCGTCCATGAAGCGCAGAAGGTCCGGGTTGCGGTAGGTGCTGCCAAGGGCAAGCGGCTCTCCCGTTGCCTCGACAAAGGTTCGGCGCAGCGCGTCCGTGCTGTCCACGATTGGCCACAGCAGGTGTACTGAGGTGACTCCAATACGGTTGTGCCGCGTACCGAACAGACAGGCTTGGCGCGCAGGCTCCAGCACTTCTGTTCGCCCAAGTCGACCCCACTGCTCCTGCAACGTCAGCAGACCATTCGCGGCCGACGGGACCGCGATGGAACCTGGCCCAATGTGAAACTCCTGAACGGCCTTGCCGAAGTCCACATCAACCGGGAAGAACGAACCCTCGGGGGGAGTCCAAGGCGTCTTCGGGCCGCCGAGTCCCGGTGCTGTCGCAAAGAAGTCGACACTTAGCGGCTCCCCATCAACCACAGCGACTGCAAATCCACCACCAGCAGGGCTCGTCAGCAACGGCTCGGCATGAAACGATGTGAACGCTGCCGCAACAGCCGCATCCACCGCATTTCCACCACCCCGAAGAACATCGATTGCAGCCTCCGATACCGCCGGATGCCCAGATGCAACTGCTCCATTCCTTCCAGTTACCGCTGTCACGACCCCTCCCAGCTCATCAGTCTACCGCAACATCTGCTCGGCGAGGGAGTTGCGGCGTACTGTCTGGCGTTCAAGCACAGCCCGAGACCGTAGGCTAGGGTTGTGCACCGGAGGAACATGTGAGGCACCTGTGGCTCTTGGCCATGGTCGCGGGATGCGGCCAAGACTGGACGGAGAGTGAGTCGTCGGGCCTGCGCCTGCTCGACACGACCCGAACCAGCAATCTAAACGGACAGCACCGCTTAGCCTTCGACGTACTCGAAGGAGAGACGGCGTTCTTGGTCACGATTGACCCCGAGGCACCGCAACGCGCTGTGTTCCTCGACGTCACAGACTCGGACAAACAGACGGTGTTCGACATTGATGTTGTCTCCGAGGCCCAGCGACGCCTCACCGGCGGCCAGTTCACCCTGTCGACCGTGTCCCTGAACTGGCCGATTCGCGAACAAGACGGTGCGCTCACCGCCGGTCAATGGCGCACAGATGTTGGCATTATCGATGCCGAGGACCTGTTTGATGCAGGTGTCGACAGCACCATTCGCGTGGCCTTTAAGCAAGACAGTGACTTCACTGCTGGAGACGTTCGCGCCCGAGTGGTCTTCGTCGGTTCCGTTGGAGAAGATGAAGAAGTCGTTCGCGCAACCGAAGCAGCGGTCGCCCAGTGGCAAGGCCTGTACGCCAACTTTGGGTTGAACCTCACCGTCCGCTTCGACACCAACGCCTCAACCGAGCCCGTCGGCGCACCCGGCGAGAGCAGCGGCGAGCTGTTCGAGTTGCTGTCCAGCGAGTCGGATGTTGGCGAGGTCACCGTGGTGATTGCCGAACGCATTGCCGACAATCCGGGTATCCAAGGCTTTGCCGGTGGTGTTCCTGGCCCCATTCTGCCCAGCGACCGCTCGGTGATGGTCCTGTCAGCCATCGACAACGGCGGCGGCGACTTGCTGTTCAGCGAACAGGAAATTGTGCTGCTGGCCGAGACCATGGCCCACGAAGTCGGCCACTTCATTGGCCTGTTCCACCCGGTAGAGCTGACATTCGACACCTGGGACGCCCTCGATGACACCCCCGAGTGCGACACCCAAGCCTCTTGTGAAGCCGCATACAGCCGCAATCTGATGTACCCGGTCCCAGTCTGCTCGCGCACCGCCTGCACGCCTCAGACCGAGATGACACCAGCCCAGCGCGGTGTGATGCACCGCAGTGTGTGGGCCAACTGATGACACCGACAAGGACACGCTCATGATCTGGCTCATCGCCCTGTTGTCAGTCGCTCAAGCCAAACCGCTGACCGCTGACATCACTACCGCCTTCACACCCCGCCACGCGGGGGCTGACTGCGACGCCATCCACGCCTTAGGTTCGCTGTCCACCGTTGTCCCAGCGCTGGTCGAGACCGCTGAGACCGTGACCATGCCACCTTGGGTGGGTACCCGTGCCGCTCACTGCGTCAGTGAGCTGATCAGCGTCGATACCGTTGCCCACGACGCCGCTATCCGCTGGATCAGCGACGACACCCGCTCCGGCTACGGCCTCATCATGCTCGACAACCTCGACAGCCTTCCCCCAGAGCAGGCGCTGCCCTTGGCACAGCTAGCCATTGAGCACGCCACGACCTCCCAGAGCTTCCGCCGCTACGCAGTGCCCCGGCTGGACCGAAGCCTGCATCCAGCGGTTCGCGCGCTCTAGACCAGCGAGTGGCGCTCATCGATGCGGCTGCGACTCGCCCGTAGATGTCGGACAGCATGTTCGACGACGTCCGGGCTCCAAGCCACAAAGTGAACACGGAGCTGTTGGCCGGTCACAACGGCGCTGACGGGGGTCTCTGGGTCTCGGTACGGGGACATCTGGGCGGCGACGAGCATCTGCGCACGCACCTGCTCAGGCATGTTGCCAGCCGGGACGATGACATCTACTGGAGAGCTATGGTCACGGGGTTGAACGCTAAACCGTGCCCCACCCAGCGATGCGACGGGAATGCTGACGCGCCGACCATCTTCACGAACCAAGGTCAGTCGAATCAGTCCCACTTCGGCCAAGGTCCCATTGTCTTCGCCGAAGCTCACCCAGTCACCCACCCGAACGGTGGGTCCGAGCATCAAATACAACCCTTCGATGTACCGGGGCAGGAAGCGCGCTCCAACGAACACGACGGCCAAGCCCATGGCCACCAGCGACCCACCGGCAACAACTGGCGAGGCATGCTCAAGGGCCTGAATGATGGCCGCGGCCGTCACTAGCAACGTAAAGATGACGCTGAACAGCTGAACCAACAGCAGGTCATCTTGCAGCTTCGGAAGACGACGACGCGCACGGGCCACAAGCGCATGAACGCCGACCAACACAACCATGCCGAGCAAGAAGCGCCACAAGACACTGCGTGCGGTCGTCAGTGGCGACCGCATGTCGATGGTCGGCAGCAGCGGCCCTTCTTTGACCACCACAACATTGGGTCCAGTCGGACCTACCGGGAGCACCGCAGAGAGCGGTTCAACGGGTACCAGCGGCGCATGAGCGGCCATTGGTGGCTTTCGCCCCGCAACCCGAGCACGGTCAGCGGCTGTGGCTACGGCGACAGAGTCTGGACCCGGCGGTGGAACCTCTGTCGAGATTGCCGGGAGGAACCCACCGGGCACGCCAGCGACGTCTCCAGGTAGTGTGGGAGGCGGTGGCAAGACGCCATGAGACGTGGCGCGTGACGTGCCGTGTCCGTCGTCCTGGGTCGCTGTGTGTCCGCCGTCATCACCGCGACCGGCGTCGTGGCTAAGGGCAGAGTCGTCGCCGTGAGTTGCCCCACCATGACCGTCGTCGTGGGCAGGAGCATGTCCGTCACCACCGCAAGCCATCAGTCCGAATACTAGAAGGAATACCCGCATCATCGCACCCCCTCTTCGGTGATCTGTCGGTGCAAGACCAGCTCGGTTCGCACACTCGCCAGCAGTCCCGCTGGAATGGTGATGAGTGCACCCTCATGATGAACATCCGACAACAAGCCACTCTCTCGCAGCGCTTGCAGGTGTCGGAAGAGCGCTCCCTGGTCGAGTCCCAGGCCGTGTGCCAGCTGGGCGCGGGTCATGGGTCCATACGAGTACAACACCGCGAGAGTGGCACGCGAAACCGGTGAGAGGTCACCGACGAACGGCAACGTCACAGCATGCGGCCTCGATACGGAAAACACGGATTCTTCATCTGTCACGGTCAGAGCACCACGGTGCGCGTGCATCGCCGATGACAGATTTCCGCCACTCGCCTCTGTCAGCCGCTTGAAGTAGCGCTCCTCCGGCTCACCAGGAAGAACAGCCTCAATGCGGCTCAAGTAGTCGTGACGACAGGAGAGTCCACCCAGGCGGAATCGTGCACGCATGACCTCTCGCAGGTCGCGCCAGCCCACCGGTTCCAGGTCCACGCGCTGATTGAAGACGCGGGTGACGGACAGGACATCTTCAAGGCGATGCAGCAGCGAGGCTTCGATGGTGACGACCCACTCAGTCCCGTGGGAGCTGGAGGCAGCGACCAAGCCCAACACGCAGTCAAGCCGGTCAGTGCTCTCAAAGGTAGGCGCCAGGAAGCGGCCTAGGTTGTCGACAAGCACGAGCGGACGAATCCGAGTCAGCGCTTCCAACACCTCTTCTTCGACGGGCGCAGTGTGCAGCTCCGTCGCCAAGACCGCAATGAGCCCCATGGTCCGGTCATGCGAGGCGTCGTCCACCCGAATGACCTGCCGCTCACGAGCACGCAGCTGAAGCATGTTCAGCAGCGACGTACGACCGCTTCCACGGCGACCGACGACCAGGGCCGCCAATCGAGCATGGTCTTCTGGACGAGACAACAGCAGTCCAAGGCGCTCGAGTGCCGACTTGTGCGCGACAAACAGGCGACGGTCATCCACCGCGCGAGCCGCAAACAGGTTCACAAGGCCAGCACCCAGCTCGCGGGACGGCAGCGATTCATACACGGCATGCCGCATAGCGTCGCCGTCTACCTTGGCGTGCCCCAACCGCACTGCGCGGTCGGTAATCCACGGATGGTCCAGAATCTCGGCCTGAACCGAGCGGGCGCGCCGACCGACGCCGGTCACGAATGAGCGCAGACCAACAAGCCACGAACGCACAGAGCGACGCGTGGCGGCAACACCGGTCTGAACCAGGTCAGCGCCGACCCCTTGAACGTCGAGCAGAGCGTCCAAGGCGTTGCGCGTGTCATCCTCTTCGCCACGAAGACGCAGCCGTGCTTGGTCAATGGCCGCAATGAGGTCTTCGTGTTCGGTCTTCAGACGCACGATGGCACGGCGAATGGGACCGTGAAGGTCATTGGGTTCCGCGGATGAACGCAGGGCCTCAGCAACACCGAAGCTCGCAACCTCAACGCCTTCCGCAATACTGCGATGTAGGCCTGTGATGCGGGACTTAAGCGGAGCCAACGCGCGCCCACACTCGGGAACCAGCTCGTCGAGAAGAATGGCCCGCAGGCGCTGAGCCATTGGAATGTGCTTCGTCAGCAGCTCGCGCGGATGGTCCAGGCGCGACGCCCGACGCACACCCACAACACGCAGACGGCTTGGCGCAGACTCCACCAACGGCAACATCACATTCTGCAGGGACTGGGGCTGGGTGCGCTGCCTGAAGTTCGCGCCATCCGCACGAAGTGCCAGGCGCTTCGACACCGGAAAAGCCCGCTTGACCTCCACTTCCCAGTCCACGTCATTGTCGTCCGAATCCAGGCGTGCATACAAGCTCTCTAGCGCCGCAATCGTGTCCTCAATGCGAGGGATTGCGGACGCCCGGACCTCGTCTAGAGCGGACTCACCCCAGTCGGTCAACATAGCTCGCGTCCGGGCGTCTCCAACCGCCACAAGGGTGGCCGCTTGCACGTGTTCCGAGGTCGCACCGACAGCGTCTCGCCACAAGCCAACGTCCGTTGCGATGCTTCGCATGTTGGATTCGACCAGCGGCTCAACGCGTGAGAAACGAGGCCGGCGCGGGTGCCCCATAGGACTTGCGTACTCCAATAGATCAGCGACCACACCGGCAATCCCCTCCGCCACAACCCGGCGCAGTGCCTCCTCTTCACGGCGCAACCAGACATGGGTTGCTTGTGCGACGCGCTCTCGGCAGATCTGGGAGTCTTCCTCATGCTCGATAGCCCGTAGGAGCAGCTCCAGGACGTGAGCTTGATTGCGGTACCAAGAGTCAAACAGCTCGTGCATTCCCACTGCCAAGCGGCCTTCTATCGCGCACCGAGCATGCATTCGCAGAGGCGGCGTTCGCCTATCGGTCAGCGACAAGAGCTGAGCGCCAGACCGTCTCAATCCCCCCAAGAACCCGGAGTCCGCTGCGCGAGTGGCGTGGTGGGCTGGCGTCTCAATCGCCACCATCTGCGCCCGCTCGGGGAGCGCTTGAACCTTGCCGGCCATCTGCTTGTACAGGGCCATGACATGGTCGTCCCATCCGGCTTTCGGCATCAGCATGGGCTTGAGGGCAGCGCTGACCAAGGTCTCAACGTCGTTGGCAACCGAGACGCGCGACAATGCGGCGTCTCGAACCGCGACGGCAGCGGGTGCGGCTACATCTTCAAAGAATACTGCGATGTCGTCATTCAGGCGCTTCGCGAGTTCCTCAAGCGTACCGGTGATCTCACCACCGCCTAGCGGCGCAACCAAGGCAGCTGGCGAACGCACCGGGCCGTCGTACGCCCCCTCGGAGGTTTCTTCGGTGAGCTCACGCGGAATGGCCACGTCTTCCGACTCTGGAGCGTCGCCAACGGTGGCGCCTCGGGTCTCCCCTGCCCACTTGAGGCCCAGCCCCATGGTGACCGGCCCGACCATCAGGTTCAGCGTCACCAATGCTAGACCAATGGCACTGATCTGACTGGAAAGGTCCGGCAATGCATTCGCCGCCAGTCCTACCAATCCAAGCGTCACACCTGCCTGTGGCAAGAAGGTCAGCCACGCATTGTCCTGTATTGCCTTGCTCTCCCCGCCAATCACACTTCCGAGACGACCGGCGATGTAGTAGGCGAAAATCCGAACCGCGAACAACGCCAGCGCAAGTGGAAGAATGCTCCACGTGGTGATGAGGTCGACTTTGGCGCCCGCTGTGGTGAAGAACACCACGAATACCGGCAGGGCAATTCGCTCAAGCGGGTGGAGCAGCTCATGCTCATAGGGCGTGAAGTTGCGGACCAAGAAGCCAGCAGCAATGAACACCAGCAGCAGCTCGAGGTGGTAGACCGCGCTGATCTCGGCGGCCACCAGAATGGTGAGCAACACGAACAGCAACATCTGCTTGTTCACGAAGCGAACGTAGGCCGTCAGCAACAGGCCCAACACCGCGCCGACAAGCATGCTGTTTCCCAGCTCTTGCGCCACGTGCACCAACACCTGCGCATCGAGGGTCACGCCGGGAACGAGCAGCGTCTTGTCGATAGCCAGAGCAATCGCCAAGCTGATCACAACGACCAAGTCTTTCACGACAGCAATCGCGAGTAACAAATCCGTCAATCGGCCTTTAGCACCGCTATCATTCACAACAGCAATCGCGATAGCGGGCGAGGTTCCAATGCCCAAGACTGCGACAATCAGGGCCACGGGAACAATCGCTATCGGCGGAAGTCCAAGGCTAGGCGCAAAGGTCTCAATGGCAACAAATGCGCCGCCAACCATCACAAGCAAGAGCGGAATCTTTAGAAAGACAATCGACGTGAGGCTCTTCCACACCCGAGCAATCGCCTTGAGATTCAGCTCCAGACCGGCGGTCATGGCAATCAGACCCAACGCCAGCGTATTGAACACGGTCAGGTTGTCGACGACGGCTTCGGACAGAATCCCCGATGAGCCATCCCCAAACATCAGCTTGCCCGCCTGCGGACCGACCAGCACACCCGCGACGATGTAGCCTGTGACCTTGGGCAGTCCAAGGCTGCTACCAAGCTCGCCAACGGTGAAGGCAGCCAAGACCACAAAGCCAATCGCGGCCAGAGTCAGAGGGTGCAGCAGACCGGCATCTGGGGCTTGTTCCAAGCCACCCAAGAACCACATGGCACCAAGAGCAGCAACCAGTACGAGTATGCGCCTCATGCCGCACCTCCCGAACGGGTGGCCGGAGAGGCCGGTTCTTGGACAACCCCCAGCTCTCCCGCATCTCCCAGAAGTCGGCGCAGCGCAGCGCCCGCTCCGAACTCAAGCACAAAGACACACACAAGAACCACGCTCATCACCTGTGCATGCTCCTCATGAACCAGAATGAGGGACAGCACCAAGGCCACCGGCACAACGCCTTGCCCCCGCATGCCCGCCCCGAGCCAGCCAGCCGCAACGGACCCGAGCAGAGGACGCACCACGAGCCGCGGCACCACCCAAAGCACCAGAGTTCGGGTCAACAAGTACGTCAACACGCCGGCCCAGCCCACCATGGTCGGTAGGACCCACAGAGTTCCGGCGAAAATCATCAAGACAATGCCGGAAGGCCGCTGGAGGGTCGAGAGCTTGTCGCTCAAGTCATCTGCTTGGCGGCTCATGATGGACACCGTCACACCGGCGAGCAAGCCGACTAGCAGCGGAGAGCACCCAACTGCCGAGGCGATGCCACTGGCAAAGATAACCACGCCAACCGTGGCCAGAAATGTACGTTCATCGTCATCTTTGTCTCGGTGGAACAGCCAGAACAGGACCCCAGCAAACACACCGATCAGCAAGCTCGCGACCGCCCACAACTCGCCGGGAAGGGACACTTCCAACACTTCAATGGGGGACTTGCTCCGCTGCCAGTCCATCACGCCGCCTGCCACCAACACCGCCAGCGTGTTGCCCCAGTCAGCCGACGTCGACAAGAATCGCGTCAGCGGACCACGCGCACGAAAGCGCTCGGCAGCAAGGTTCACAAAGCGCGAGCTGACCACGGAGCCCGCCGTGCCAAAGACCACCACCGGCAGAATCATGTCTAAGAGCGCCGTCTCGGGCTCTAGCCACTGAAGCAGACCGAATCCGGCCGCGCCAATGACCGCCATGCTCACAAGCGACAAAAGAGTGGCTGCGATCAGGTAGGTCACACCACCATCGGACACCGCGTGGCGCAATCGCAGCCCCTTGGTGAACCCGACCAAACCAATCAGAAGCCACATGGCCGGCTCAATGACAACCAGCGAGTCCGTGCTGACGATTCCGCTGACCAACGGCCCCACCAAGACACCGACGATTAGGTACTCAGCACCGGACAACAGCAACCCGCGACGCGTGGCAAGGCGCTGGATGAACTCGCCAATGACGAAGCTGAACGCAACGACGACAACGAGAGTAATGGTGGTGGACATGCGGCCTCTGGGTCGGGCGGCAGTCTATGGCATTGCGCTAGCTCTGACGAAGGCGGGTTCTATTCGCGCTCAACGCCGGCGAAGCGCCAACTCACGGTGCCATCGCTGACCCAGTTGATGACGATGTCCCCGAACGGAGATGCCACCAACAACTCGAGGTCGTTCGGGTCAATGTCTTCCGAGTCGAAGTTGTCGACACCGGCAAAGCGCAGCTGGATGCTGTCGCCTTCAATGACGTTGTCCTGAGCCGCCAAGACCTCGTCGCCGTACTTTAGCCGGAACAATGGGCGAAGCAGCGACAGCTCCTTCGGCAGCTCAATGAGCACATTGTCACGCCCATACTTGCTCTCAACTTCCACGCTCACCGCATCCGCTACACCCGCGATGATGGTGTCGACAGTCGTTTGGTACTCGGGAAAACGCTCGGTCGGTGAGTCCGCCACAGTGATGGGGCGACCAGGGACGTCCCCCGCGACGCGTGCTTCGCGCTCAGCCTCAGCGCGCTCGATCTTGTACTCGTCCGTGTCGACCCACAGAACGGCCTCATTGGTGATCAAGATTGCGCGGTGGCGGACGATGTCGTCCACGGTCTTGGTGCCACCAAACAGGTCCAGCTCAACATCCACCTTGCCAAAGTCGGTGATTTCATGTGGAGGGACGGCTGGAATCGTACGTTCAGCGGCCATGACTTCGTAGTCAGTAGCGTACATATCCGTGAACTGCAGCGCCAAGAGCAGGCTCGCATTCCGTAGGGTCTTGTCGCTTCGGTTGTTCACACCGACAGACAGCCTCGAGCCGAAGGTCGTGTTTGAGATCTCCAAGTCCAAGTAGTGGTCCTCAGGGAAAATCTCCCAGAACCGCGGACCCAGTAGATCGTAGCAGTACTGGATGTCGCTCAGCACAAAGTCCCATTGCTGCTGATTGCGACGCCGTGAGAAGTGGTCCAAGACCTTTTCTTTGCCGGCTTCAATGTCGCCAGATTCAAACAACAACTCGGCGAGCTGAAGGTCCGGACTCCAGTACCCGGCACCCAACATGGTGCTCTTGTACAACTCCAAAATAAACCCGCCCTCGCGGGACTTTCGCAAGAACGACCGCATGGTGTACGGGTCGAGCATGTCCGTCAGCTCTTCCGCCTGGCGCGGGTAGTAGGCAGCCGACTGCTGGAACGCGAGCCGGGCTTCATCGGTGCGTCCCATGTTGGTGTGCTGAATGCCCATCAGCTGAAACGCGGGCGCTGTGCTGCTTGGATGGTCTTCGATGTAGTCGGACAACAGGCCGAGAATTTCTGCATCGCTCTCCGCACCGCCCAGCTCAATCTTGGCCATGGCCAACAACAAGTGTGCTTCACGCTCTTGCGGCGCCTTCTCGACAGCGATGGTCGCCGCATCTGCGACTGTGACCCAGTCTTGGTTGTGGGCTGCCAGATACGCACGGTCGCGCATGACCGACAAGTCATCCCACTCATCCATATACCGGTAGTAGACCTCTGAATAGTCGGTCATGGCGGAGAGAAGCTCGGTCTCCAGCTGCGCCATGTCGCGCACCAGCTCGCGGTGGTCGTGCTGCTCTTGGCGCATGTCCCGCAACAGTTCCTGCGCTTGTTCGCGGTCGATGGACAGGCCGGCTGTGGGGCCGACGGCGTCGAGTCCACCGTCAAAATCCACCACGCTGAATGCTGTCAGGAGAAGCTCACTGGTCATCTCCCACATGGCCTGCTGATCGCCGGACTCCACCTGTTTGGCGTACAGCTTCAGCAAGACCTCCATGATCTCCTTGCGAGCGTCTAAAACCTCCGGGGCGACGTCCCGATAGTCCTGGGTGGCCAGCTCCTGCAGGTAGCCCTCAAGTGAATCCTTGTGGGAGAGCGCGCGGTCGAGCTCGTGAATGACTCGAATGGTCTTGTCGATGTCGTACGTGGGCTCCAGATGAGCTTCGGCAAACTTCTCAAACACAGGCGAGAACGCCTCATTCGCACGGTCGACTTGCGCGGCCTCCGCCAGTGCATGACGCGCATTCACTTGATGGCGCCAGTACCAAATGCCGCCGCCGATCAGAGTGACCCCGAGAAGACCCGTCACTGCAGCGCCCGCCCCTAGCCTCTTAAACCAGCGCCAGACACCGCTAGTCGGTTGGGTTTCTTCGTCAGTCATGCAGGTTCCCTCTCGAGCTATTCGATCACCGGCAACAGTCTATTGCATCGGGTGACCACGAGACGGCACCGCAAAGAATGCATTAGGACGCCCGCCGGAGGTTGTATGCCCAGTGCAGGTCTGTTGGCCCTACTCGACGACGTAGCCGCGATTGCGGATGACGTTGCCACGCTGACCGTCTCAGCGACCCAGAAGTCCGCCGGACTCGTCACCGACGATATGGCTGTCACCGCCGAGCAGACCCTAGGCTTTGCACGGGAGCGGGAAATCCCCGTCGTCCTCAAGGTCGCGCGCGGCTCGTTGATCAACAAGACCATCATCCTGGCCCCGGCTGCCCTGCTCCTGAACGCCGTAGCGCCTTGGGCCATCACTCCCATCCTCATGTGCGGTGGCTTGTTTTTGGCGTACGAAGGCGTTCATAAGGTTGTTCACACCTTCTCGCATGACCATGCCGACGACCACGACGACGCCCCTGGATCCCACGGAAAAGTCGTCGAAAAAGACGGGAAAAAGGTCGTTACTGCCAGCAAAGGTGCCAAAGACCTCGTTAAGTTCGAGAACAAGCGCGTCAAGGGAGCGATTCGCACCGACTTGATCTTGTCCGCCGAGATCGTGGCGTTGACCCTGTCACAGGTCGCCGAGGAGACGTTCCTCATGCAGGTCCTGGTGCTGTACGCAGTCTGCATCATCATCACGATCGGCGTTTTCGGCATTGTGGGCGGTCTGGTCAAGATCGACGACTTTGGTGAGTGGCTTGCCAAGAAAGGCGGCGCCCGAGAGAGCATCGGCCTGCTCATTGTTCGTGCCGCACCCATCATCCTAAAAGTCATCACATGGGTGGGTACCGTGGCCATGCTCATGGTCGGCGGGCACATCTTGTTGTCCAGCATTCACACAGCGTACGAGTGGGTACATCACCTACTCGAGCCCATCCAAAACGGCGTGGCGCACTACTTCGCGAGCGCGGGAATCGACATCGCCATCGGAATCGTCGTGGGTGCCGTCTTGGTCGCCATGGGCGCCACCGGTATTCCCCAGAAGCTGTGGGCCCTACGCCCGTGGGGCAACGACGAAGACGAAACCGCTCCGGCTCACTGACGGACTGGCATCAGCCCTTCGACGGGGTCTTTTCACGGAACAGTCCGAGGACCGTCGTGTAGCCGTGCGTCCACGTGCGTCCGGCGACAGGTCCCAGCTCACCGTTCGCGAAGAAGCCACCGAAGGGCATGTCTGGAAAGACGCTGTGGACCACATTTGCATCATGGTTGCGCTCGCCAAAGAACTCTTCGCCGCGCGCAATACAGGAGATGACGACGGCGCCGGCCGCACGATTCACCGGCTCAAGGAGCTGGATGAGCTGCTCCCGCGCACTCACTGGGTTGCGAATATGAAACCGCAACATGTCGCCGGGAAAGATGTCGAGTGCGACTCCGACCGCATTGCGGCTGCGGTCGACACCCACCACATTGCGAATGACGAATCCCCCGTCAACAGCCGCACGACGAACGCCCACCACGGGTGCACTAACGAACGCGTCGCGCACGTCCGTTGGGACGTCACCGACCATACGCTCCAAGGCTGTCTCTTATACACATCTGACGCTGCCGACGAATAGAGAGG
>OJBS01000096.1_pt1 | contig 41059 bp, 29 predicted proteins | sample 1590941 | NCBI WGS metagenome assembly OJBS01 (sample SAMN05416785, study PRJEB24817) | seawater metagenome | isolation source: Sea water | place: Canada:Atlantic | collected 2013-11 | reverse complement strand
GAAGAGGGTCACGCGTTCAGCACATCGATGTGTGGGGGTGTCGCTGAAGGTTTACGTTGTAGAAGCCTTGGTCCGAGGCGCGCAGGAGCATGCGCTCACGCAGGGCATCCGGGGAGTCTGCGAACTTGTCTTGCGCTAGGCGAACCGCTTCGCGGGTAGGTGCCAGTACTTGATCAAGCCGTCGAAGCACGGTCAAAGGCAGGATGACCCGCCCGTATTCGGACTGCTTGTAGTCGCCGCGCAACAGGTCCGCGACGGACCAGATGAAGGAGACCTTGTCACTGAATTGGTTCATGCATGCTCAGGGGGTGTCGCAGGGGCGGGAGGGTAGCGGATTGCGGATGGGTGTGCCTGTCCAGACGCTCCTGTTGCGATTCGGGCAGCCAACTGGCCTGAACACAGGTTCAGCAATGCTGGTTGATGGGGCTTTTTTTCAAGTCGGACAATTTTTGGTCTCAAGAACCGGACGACGCCGCTAGTGAAAGTGGGAGCAAGTTCACCTCTCTACCGAACAAAGCACCTCCGTGCCGCGTTCCACCCCTCTTCCACCGCCGAGGCACCATGAACGACCTTGTACCCGTCTCTCCTGAATCGACTCGATCCGAAGAACCCACCGGTGGGGGGACCGCGGCTGCGGATCTGTCGGCGAGCTCGACCATCCAATTCGCGTTGGTCAATGGAGAGGTGCTCCACATCTCGGAGCCGAGAGCCGCACTGAGAGGCGCTGTGTGTGTAGCGTGTACTGAGCCACTGAACGTGCGCAAAGGGAAGGAACGAAGCCACCATTTTTCCCACAAACGGAAAGAACTGCCTTGCCCAATGGACAGCGAAGAAGTCCAGCAACGCGTGAGCGCTCGAATCAAGCTCGTGGACCAGCTCAACGTGCGCACCAGTCTGACCGTCAAAGACCAATACCGCTGTGGATGCTCGCGAACCGGTCCACACAGTGGGGTCACTTGGCAGCCCAGGTGGAATACTGCCACGATTGATCCAAGCCTCATCGCCGCTGTCGACACGCCGGTAGACCTTCGTCTTGATGATGTACTCGTGGCACAGCTGTTTGTGACAGATGCCAAGTCGGATGTCCTTGCCACGTCGCAACATGCCAGTCACGCACAAGTCACGGTCAGAGCCGTTTTAGAATGGAAGCCGGGAGACACGCCCCTTGGCATCAGTCGAGAACACGAACTCTGCCCGCTGTGCATCGCAATGCGGGAGCTTCCACCACTCACAACCACGAACACGTCTCTGAGTCCGAGAGCAACACGTATCGGTGCCAACTCAGTCCTGATCGCTACCCAACCACATCGCATCCAGGCGCAAGGCATGCAGCGTTCGGAGGTGTTGGAGATTCACGAGGTGGTTGACGCAATCGGTGTAGGCATCACCCGGGCACTCGTCGTCCGCAGCACGGGCATCATCTGGGCAGAGGTGCCGATAGAGCAGGTCTTGAGTGACTATCGCGGTGCATTTGATTACCTGACCGGTGCAGCGAAAGAGTGGCAGAAGCGTCTCGAACGGAACCACGTAAACGTGGAGCCTGCCCCCCAATGGCATCGGGAACATGGATACACCACGCACAGTCTGAACAACCGAAAAGGGAATCGGCATCTGGTCGAACCGGCGGTCAGACTCCGGAACGAGCATCCTGATGTCTACGCCGCATTCGCCACGCTTGGGTGTCCACCGTGGACGTACAAGGATGACATCGAAACGTGCCACCGGACGGCTATTCAGCAATGCCATCCCGACAAGAACGTAGGAGGCAATGAGCAAGACCAGGAAGCGTTGACCGCACGAGCAGCACAGCTCAATGTAGCCAGAGACAGGATTCGCACGTATCAATCCACATACGTCCGAGACCGCTAGACCCAATCACAGTGTGTGCTGGCTGGCGTCAGCTTCTCCTCACTCATCCCACAGCGAACCGGCCGCTCGAAGCCCCCTGTTGAGAGTAGGGTGGCCCCCACACCACCGACTGGTCCTGTTCTCGTTCGGCGGACGCGGCTTCTGCCCGTCGGGCGGAGGGCGGAGAATGGCGAGTCTGGCCGCGCACTGGGTGGACCGGGTCCTGCCCGACGTCGGGATTCGGCAGTGGGTGGTCACCGTGCCGACGACGATGAGGAAGAGCACAGCGACGATGACAACGCGCTGCCGCTGATGCAGGCGGCCTCCATACAAGGGCGGTCCGCGGTCGCGGGCGGGCGACGCGCGCGTCGGTTCCTACACCCTGCACGGTGGGGTGACCGTCGGCGGTCGAGACGCCGGAGGGCGCGAGCGCCTGTGCCGGCATTTGGCTCGGCCGGCTCTGGCTCGAGCCCGACGGTCGGAGACACCGGCCGGCCTCATCCGGGTGACCTTCAAGCGTCCGTGGTCGGATGGCACTGCAGGCGTCACGTTCACACCGCTCGAGTTCGTGGAGCGTTTAGCGGCGCTGGTTCCTCCACCGCGTGCGCACCTTGACCAAAACCCACGACGTGCTCGCTGGCCACTCCGCATGGCGGCGGGAGGTTGGTCCAGCTCCGCCGGCGTCCGTATTGCAGCAGCCAGCGCTGTCGAACAAGGCGAAACCTGGTAGCGATGCCCGGTACCTGACCTGGGCGTAGCTATAGTGGCCCGTGTTCGCGGTGGACGGATGGCGGTGTCCCAAACGCTGGGCCACGGAGGATGACACCGCCTTCTGCGGCGAGAACGCCATCCTCCGCGGCCTTCCACTGCACGCTCGAGCCCCACACACAATGGGGACGGCGTGCTGCACGCTACGGTGACCATCTCGGATGCCCCATACCCGAGTGACAATCCTGGGATAGCCTCCGCTCCGTGCCGGGAGGCCCCATGGACAGTGACACCCCACAGACCGCGCTGTGGCCCACATGGCTCGGCGCCATCCTGCTCGTGCCTCTGGCAGCGGGGCTCGAGCGCTTGGCTTGGTACGGCTTCCGGTCGCAGCTCTTCTACCGGTTCATGGCGTTTGACCTAGACCTGTCGAGCGCACCCTACTCCCTGCAAGGTGTCACCATCATCATCGGCGCCCTCGTAGGTGCGTTGCTTGCCGCACTCATAGGGCCTCAGATCGTGGCCATCGTGGGTACCCTAGGCCTGCTCGTCGCCCTAGCCCTCGTAGACGTCATGCCGGTCGATCTACTCACCACCTCCGCGGCCGTTATCGCCGGCTTCCACGGCTTCGCGGCCGTTGGCCATATCGCGTCCCTTGCCGTGCTCCTGGGGCGCGCCCGCCCCATGCTCCGCTACGCCGGTTTCCTTGTGTTCTACGGCACAATCAACAGCGGAGCCCTCATCTCCTCCACGGCTATGCAGGTCTTCGGCCGCACCGGCGAAATCATGCCAGGTGTGGCCTTTGCGCTGCCCCTTGGGGTGGCCACCCTGCTGATGGCGGGGGCTGCTGCCCTGTGGTGGAAGGCGCCCCCTCTGCCCGCGCCAAGCACGCCCGCTCCGATGCCCATTGTGGTAGCAGGAGCCTTGGGAATGACGCTCGCAACCCTACTCGCAATGTCCCTTATGGTGCCGTACAACCCGGCATTCTACGATGTCATCTGGACCCTTCCAGAGCCTTGGCCGCGCATCCTCCCCTCCCTCAACCCAGTGCTCGTCCTCTTGGTCACGGGCGTGCTCTCGCTCCTGCTGCTTGGCCTCTCCGCGATGAGATACCGCCTGCCTATGATGCCCCTCGCTGCCCTTGGCCTGCTGCTCCTGGGACTGGCGACCTTTTCTGGACTGATCATCAGCGGCCCACTCGCCGTACTCGTGGTGGCCGGCGTTGCCCTTGCCGAGGCCGTTGCGATTCCGTTCCTATACGCCCGCGCCGGCACCGACCTGCCCTGGCGTGCCGTTGCCCTGCCCTACGCCCTCATCATCGCTGCGCCACAGATCGTGTACATGATTCCCGCGGGGGAATGGCTCAAGCAAATCGTGGGTGGCGTAGTGCTTGTCGGTCTGGCCCTGTTCGTAGGCGTGGGAGGCAGCCTGCTCGAGCTCAAGACCGACGGTGGCCTTCGCCTGCGGCCCGCAGAGGCAGAGTAGACTGCCGCCAAAGGGAGCAAGCATGTACCGCACCACTGTGGCAGCGCTGCTGCTTGCCCGGCGTTCGCGTCCAAGTAAGCGTCTTCGCAGCCATCGTTGTTGATGTCGGCGGCGAAGGCCGTGGAATGGAGCAAGAGCCCGAGCAAGAGCGAGCGTGACATGGATTCCCCAAGGGCAGGCTTACGGAGCAAAGCAGACATCAAGCTGGCACAAGCATGCCTACCCAGCCATACCCCTAGGATTCCGCCGAGAGTCCACCGTACCGAATGCTACGGAGCGGCGGTGACGTAGACAGCGCCGGCGCCTGCAGACGCGTTGGAGGACTGATCACCGTTGATACCGGTCGCGCTGCTAGCCTCGGCGTATGCCCCAGATACGAGCGTGTCGCCAGACAGTGCTACCGAGATGCCAAATCGGTCATTAATACCCGTGTTCGAAGCCTTAAGATATGCGTGCTGGCTCCACACTCCTCCGCTGCGAGTGAACAGATACAGTGCGCCGCTCTGCGAGGCGCCATTGGAGCTCTGGTCACCATTGACCCCTGTCGCGGCGCTCGACTCGGCGTCCCCACTTACCACCATCGTGTCGCCAGCCAGCGCTAGCCCATAGCCAAAGCGGTCAAAATCGCCGGTGTTCGACGCCTTCAAATAGGCCTGCTGACTCCACACGCCCGCACTTCGCGTGAACACATACACAGCGCCGCTACCCGGTGTAGCGTTTGAACTCTGGTCTCCGTTCACGCCTGTCGACGAACTATCCTCAGAATCTGCACTCACCGCCAGCGTATCGCCAGAGAGCGCTATCGAAATACCAAAGCGGTCATTCGTCTCGGTGTTCGATGCTTTGAGGTAGGCCTGCTGGCTCCACACGCCTCCAGTCCGCGTAAACACGTACGCAGCGCCACTTCTAGAGGCGCCGTTCGAACTCTGGTCTACATTGATGCCGGTCGCCGAGCTATCCTCGTCGTGCGCTCCGACCGCGAGAGTGTCGCCTGAGAGTGCCACCCTCCGGCCAAACTGATCACTCGCGTCCGGGTTGGATGCCTTCACGTAGGCCTGCTGGCTCCATGCGCCGCCGCTCCTGGTGAAGACGTATACGGCACCGCTTCTGTAGGCACCGGTCGAGCTCTGGTCGCCATTGACACCCGTCGCAGCACTGTCCTCGTAGTGTGCGCCAACGGCAAGATTGTCACCAGCCAATGCCACTGATATGCCAAAATTCTCATTCGCTCCAGTATTCGAAGCCTTCACGTACGCCTGCTGGCTCCAGACGCCTGCGCTGCGCGTGAACACGTACACGGCACCGCTGTTTGGGGCAGAATTCGAACTGTCGTCTCCATCGACTCCAGTCGCGGCGCTGTCCTCGGTATGTGCGCCTACCGCGAGGGTGTCACCATCCAGAGCCACAGAAATGCCGAAGGTGTCCGATGCTTCGGTGTTCGAAGCCTTCAGGTAGGCCTGCTGACTCCACACACCGCCACTACGCGTGAACACGTACACGGCACCGCCGTTATGCGTCGTGTTCGAGGTCTGGTCTCCGTTCACACCCGTTGCCGAGCTTTCTTCACCAAACGCACCCACCGCGAGAGTATCCCCCGAGAGTGCGACCTCAATGCCAAAGCTGTCTCCTCCGTCCGTGTTTGATGCTTTGAGGTAGTCCCACTCTAGCTCCGCACACGACACGCCAAGCGCCTGAGCACATGGATCTGACGGCACGCCGTTGATTACCGTGCCGCGAGGTACCAAGACGTCATCGGCTACCGTCCCACCGGCACCCACCTGAACAATAGACCGCAGCGTCGCATCGACTCCAACCATGGCGCCATCGCCAAGTTCACTGTTGCGACCAATGGCCGTGCCAGCACCCACGCTCACTGCATTTCCGAAGGTCGTTCCCTTGCGGACGCGCACCCCGTATCCAAGGTCCAGGTCGACGCCTGCAAGCACGTCGGGTCCAATCACCACACCTGCGCCAAGCACCGCGTCATCCCCGAGTGTCACCGACCGGGCAAGTACCGTGTTCGCGCCCAGCCCGCAGTCGTCCCCCACGGAGACCAAGCTGCCAAGCGTCACGTCGCTACCGACGACGCAGCGGTCCCCCAGCGACGCCGCGTAGCCAACGGAGAGGCCGCCCACAGCCGCGTCTACATCGGACCCGACCGACGCCGCACGCCCAACAACGCTGTCCACTCCAAGGACCGTCCGCTCCCCGACTGTTGCCGTCCGGCTCACAATCACGTTGGCGCCAATATCGCTGTCAGCGCCTACAATCGCACGTTCACCGATGACCGCCCCCGCGCCTACAGTGACCCCTGCACCTAGCTGAGCAGAGGCGGCAACACAGGCGGAGTTGGCGTCAAAGTAGAGGTCCTCGCACCCGTCGTTGTTGGAGTCCGCGGCGAAGGCGGTGGAGTGAAGCAAGGCGCAGAGTAGAAGCGAGCGTGACATGTGTTCCCCAGGGTAGGCCTAGGGAGTAAAGCAGCTCTGAGGCAGGCACAAGCACGTATACCCGGCGTATACCCCTGGGGACTGGCCATCGAGTTGTGAAGACACGCCATCTGGGATGGTCACACGGCAATAGGAGATGTCCACGCACAGGATGTTGGCGGACCACGCCTTCTCAGCGACATCTCGCAGACACTTGTCCCGACAGATCACCTCGTGATGGCCCAGGCAACGACGGATGCAACATGGCCAAGACGTTCGTGCGATGAGCCCCGAGCGTTTCGGTGTTGGACATGTTTCCCGGATAGCGTAGGTTTGGGCCTACCCGCCTGAACCGCCTGTCAGCGAGCGCGGTACGTCTGAAGCGTTCAAACGGAGAACCTGTGCTTGCATTGTGGCTTGCCCTCGCATCAGCGGCACCCTGTGCGTTCGACGACGCGCAGCAGCAGTTCGTTGGAACGCCAACCGAGCAGGCGGCCTGCCTGCTTCGAGACGTCCGACAGTGGGGGCATCTTGGGCCCGTGCACCCTCGACTACCCGAGCCTCTGCAGACACTCGTTGGACAACCGACAGCCGTTCAGCCGGAGAGCTTCACGGCGTACATTCAAGCGGCGGGCATCCACCCCAATGACATTGGTGGCCCCATTGCAGACCCGCTCTGCACCGCACGGAACAACGCGCCAGATGCGGCTTCCGCACGGTATTTCGTCATTCACGACACCAGCACGCCCATCCCTGACATGAACGGCCCGTTCCCCGACGGCATCGACTCTGCAGAATGGCGTGGCAACGACCTCACTCGATGGGCCGGCCGTCCCATTGCCCATGTCTTTGTCAGCCGAGTCGGACAGTCCATCACTACCCGACCGTTCTCTGAGCCAAGCAACTGGGCAACCAAGTTCGAACGCGACCATCTGGACCGCCAAGGCGGACTCATGCTTCACATCGAGCTCATTCAGCCACGACGACGAGACCCAAACGGCGGCGCACGCAACGACGCTATCGCTCCCGACGTTGGCTTCACCGATGCCCAGCTCGACCGCTTGGCGCTGCTATACATCGCTGCGAGCGTGCGAAAAGGTCAGTGGCTCATTCCCGCATTTCACAGCGCGGTAGACGACGGTATTCCCGACGCCCACGACGACCCACAGAACTTCGACCTCGACCGCTGGGCAGAACGATTGGCGGCGCTCATCACCCTTGTCAGCGAACCCCAATAGAGACCTGAGCCGGCGACGCCATCGGTCGATGACTGACGCGAACATCCGACAATCGACGGTCACAGTGGTACCCTAAGGCACGGAGTACCCATGCGAATTGTAATGACCCTGATCGGCCTGCTAACTGCAACAAGCGCCGCAGCCCTGCCTCTTGAGTACACCCACCAAGGACGGGTCACAGACGCCGACGGGACCCCGATAAACGGAACCCTCGACGTCACCCTACGCTTGGTCGAAGAGCCAAGCGGGAACACGCTCACCACCGAGATTCACCCCAACGTGGAGCTTTCCGACGGCTACTACGCGGTCTCTTTGGGCTCTATCGCCACGCTCAACCCCGCTTGGTTCGACGGACGAGACCTATCGCTCGGCGTCACAATCGAAGGCGGAAGCGAGCTGACCCCACGTACAGCCATCTTGCCGGTCCCCTACGCCTACCGAGCCGAGACATCAGCGGCCGCAGATGTACTCGATGGCAGGGCAGACGGACTCGACACAAGGGCAGACGGACTCGACACAAGGGCAGACGGACTCGACACAAGGGCAGATGTCCTAGAGGCCCGTATCGACGTGCTGGATGCCCACGACGGCAACGGGCTGCTCCATCTCGGCCCCGGCGTACACAGCAACGTAGACGTAGCGGGTATTTCGACCGTTCAGCTAGAGCCCGGGACCGGGTTGATCGAAATCATGGGCCTAGCGGGCGGCGTTCCCGGCCAGGTCGTTCGGTTCATCCAAGTCAATGGCGGCGGCCGAGCGTTGCTGCACTTCAACGAGGCCGGGGCGTCACAGCCGTTCTTCACCGCACAGGCGTACGACCAAGAACTCAATCACTACGAGGGCGCGACCTACGTCTACAAGGACACCGGCCTGTGGTTCCCTGCGGATTCGAACATCCATGGCGAGTGGCACAGCTTTTCGGTACCCTCCGGCTGGACGTCAAGCGGTGCAAAGTGCCGCCGCAGCGGCGACTGGATTGAGTTTCGCGGACGCATCAATCACACAGACCTCGCTTCAGGCTGGCCCGCCGCGACCCTCACTCTGCCTGCTGGCTGTGTCCCAGCGACCAGCCGCTACACAGAAACCCCGTGCCACGCCACGTCGAGCGTGCGCAACCGCGTGTGCAACGTGGACTACCGGAGCAACGGTGAGCTGGGAATCTACTCTGATTTCAACATTGTCCAGATCCGCTTCGAAGGCGTACGCATCTGGGGAGGCGCGGAATAGGTCAATACGATTCTCCCGAATCGTCCCCCCTCTAGGTCCAGCGAGAGTGCGAGCGCTCCGTCGAACCCAGTGATGAACAGCCGACCTCAATAGACCGCCGAGAAGGTACCGTCGCACTGCTATTTGGCGGTACCTTGAACGCGATGCCGACTAGTTCCGCTCGCGGAACCACCACTGATGGGTGTTCGCATAGCTGGAGCTGTGCTGCCCGCCATTGCACATGTACAGGTAGGTGTCTGTGTTGGAGTTGGACATCACAAAATAGGAGGTTCCGGTACTCGACCGAGTGCCGATATTGATGTTGCAACCAGGACCGCCTTGAGGTGCTCCGGGGTCTCCAGAAGCACGCTCACAGCTAATGCCTCGACGACCGGTATCCACGGTTCCGCAGGGCATATTTCCCGACCATGCCACAGCATCGTCGGAGATACGGTACGACGTCATGGTGGTGGTCGTGAGCGACTCAGGCATGCGGATGTCGAAGCGGAAGGGGCCTGTGTAGTTACCGAGCACGACGTATTCGAGATTGCCAGACGATTGCGCAGATTGAAAGCCGGACTGCGTGGCCAGAACGTCGAAGTTCTCGCTCGGTCCGATGACGAGATTGATGTCCGCGTCTGAGAGCTTGTAGCCACCGTTGTTGATGGTGAGCGCGTTGGTGACATCACCAACGGCCGTACTCACGTTGTGAACGCCAGCCCCCGAGTAGTACGACTTCACACCAAGGGTCCAGCCCCCACCGTTGTAGGTCATGTTGCACTGAACCTGTAAGGCCGAGCCATTCTCGTCCGGGTCAATCCAGTAAATCCCGTCAGGTAGAGTGGCGTCTTGAGCATGAATGTCTTTGCAGGTACGACCGGGGTCGCTCTGGGTACCAATGGTGCTGCCGGCGCTGCGTGGGTCGGCATGTTCACGGAACCACCAACGATGATTCACCGGGTAGCTAGAGGAATGTTGGGAGCCATTGCACAGGTAATGGTAGGTGTCAGAGTTGTGTTGGCCCATGTACCACTGGTGCTCACCGGCCCCGCCACCCACCGCGATTCCTAGGTTTACATCGCAGTTGGGACCGCCGTAGGGGTTCACACCACGCACGACGTAGTCACAGTTGATGCCCTTGCCGCTGCCGTGGACACCCCCCGCTGTTCCACACCCCAGCTCACCCTCCCAGATGGCAACGTTGTCGGAGACTCGGTAGGCAGTGTGTGTGACCGGCGTACTGGAGTGCGAAACCAACGAATCAGACCGGTAGTAGGCCGTGTAGTTCTCCATCGTGGAGTACTCGTAGTTGCCGGTTGATTCTGCGGACTGAAAGCCGGCCTGGTCGTATAGGACGTCGAAGTTGCCACGGTCGCCAATGACATCACGAATGACGTCGTCGGAGATGCGGTAGCCATTCCCCTTCAGTGACAGGGCATCTACGACACCCCCGACAGCACCGGTCTGTCCGAAGATGCCCGATTGATACCAGGCCTTAATCGCGAAGGTCCAGCCACCACCCGCCCGAGTCATGTCGCAGCGTACCGGGACGGTCTGTCCATCTCCGTCGGGGTCAATGTAGTAGACCCCGTCGCCAAGAGACGGATGATTCGTGTGGATGTCCAGGCAAGACTGGCCGGGGTTGACCTGCGTACCCGTACCGTTGACTGGAATGTCGGTGCCTCCGCCGCCGAGTGAGCCCCACCCGCCTGCGTCACATCCCCGGAACTTGCTTGTGGTTGTGTCGAAGTAGAGTCGGCCGTAGTGACTCGGGTCGTCGCATGCGACAGGAGCGGAATCGAGAATCTCCGTGCTCTGGGCGGTTCGAGCCATTGGAACCGGCAATATCTCCGTTCGCCCACCAAGAACTCCAGCACTTCCACTCGTCACCTGAAGGAACCATGGCCCTGTCGAGAATAAATCCTCATCAAACGCCACAATAGAGCCAAGCTTTACTGAATAGTACCCGTTGGCCAGAACCACTGACTGAAGCTCCGACCACTCCGGAGAGCCACCCGTGGGCATCGAGTAGATCTCAAACGTCAGTTGCTCAGGTCCATTAATCGCAGCGCCGGCCGAGTCAGACACGCGTCCTGAGTTGGAGAAAGTGAACGGTGTGGCTTGGGCCACCGACGCACAACTAAGAATCACTGCCAAGAAAACTGAACGCATGGTACCGCCCGCGGTTGGACCTCAAGCGTACATGAGCCCCGTGCCACGCAACAGTGAAAGACTGCGGGAAAGCGATGAGGTCTGCTCGTGCCCCACCCCTACAGGACCTAGGCCGACAATCCGTCCGTGACACCTGGGACAGAACTGCACCAGGAGGCGCACGCGGCGCGCATCGCAGGTAAATCCCCCACGCTAGGTACTAGCGGTTCGGTGTTACCATCTACGACTAGACGCACACTTCGGGGACCTCATGTACGCAGCCACGCTTCTGCTCTCGCTCTTCGGCACCGCCAACGCCGCGACTCTGACCGTGGATGCCGCTGGCGGGGGCGACCATACCTCCATTCAGGCCGCGATTGATGCCGCATCCAACGGAGACACCATCGAGGTGCGCGCGGGAACGTACGAAGAGTGGTCAGATGCTGTCGGGGGCATCTACAGAGGCGTGCTTCACATCAACAAGTCGATCGACATCGTGGGCGACGGCGCCTCAGTGGTCTTCGTGCATCCGCCTGCCAGTGCCGCTTCGGCCTCACGTACCGGTGCGCTCGCCATGACCTCGGGGAGCTACAACGCCACGCTCAGCGGAATGACCATCGAGCACACAGTGCGCGGAGGAGAGGGCGGGAACTACGCGTACACCACCATCTCAGAGGCAAGCGGCTACGACACAATCAGCGGAAGCCTGCTGATGAACAACGTCGCGTTTCGACTCGAGAGCGCCGGAGCAAAGTCGATCATCTACAAGAACAATACGAACTTTCAGGTCGTATTCGAGAACTGTGTCGTCGACTTCGGTGAGAGCTACTCCGGAACCATCGCCTACAACAACCGAACAAACTCGGCCTCCGTCTTTCGAAACGGCATTGTACGCAACGCCGTGGCGAACGCCGGCTTCCCATTCGAGTACTCCACCATCCACTCTTCGGGCCCGCCGGCTGGTACAGGAAACGCAACGTTCGACCCACTGTTTGTAGACGCCGCCAACCTTGACTACACGTTGAGTTCCGGCTCTCCGGCCATCAACGCCGGCCACCCAAACGCGACCTACAACGACACCGACGGTAGTCGAAACGACATGGGCGTATTCGGCGGACCCGGCTCTATTGGTGCTTTTGAGCCGTCGTGTCCTGCACTACACCCTGAACTACAGCGAGACGGCGTCACTGTCTGCCTTCACCCCAACGCCACGGTGGACGACACTGTCTCCCTCGGCGCTTGGTCCATCATTGGTCCCGACTCCGTTATCGCCCCACGAGCCACCATCGGCGCCGGCGCACACGTCCAGAGTGGCGTCATCATTGGGCGAAACGCCACGGTCGGGGCTGACGCGTCCATTGGCGTAGACTCGGTGCTCGCGCGCTCATCCACCGTGAGCGCAGATGCCATTCTCCAAAACGACGTGTTCGTGGGGTACGCCGCCCAGATCGGCGCCCGAACTCAGCTCGGCCCCTTCGCCATTGTCGGCAACTTGGGCCAGATTGGCGCCGACGCTGAGCTCGGCCTGACCAACACTGTCGTCATTGCCCGAAGTGCGACTCTCGACAACCGAGTCGAGCTGGTCGGACCCGCCGTAGTCGGACCTGAAGTTCACCTGCACGACGACGTCACCGGCCTTGGACAGCTCCGCATTCGCAAGAACGCGACCGTGCTCGCCAACGGTACCCTGGGCAACAACGTACGGCTGGGCCGCAACAGCACGGTGAACCCCTCGGTCACCATTGGGGACGACGCCACCCTGCGCGACCACTCCTGCGCCGGTCTAGACGTGCCAAACAACGGCTACCTGGCCCGGTCAGAGAGCACCTGCGGGGGCTGATGCTCGGCACACGCCCGCGCTGCACCAGCGGACAAAGCGGACAAAGCAGCGCACTAGGATGTCATCGCTGTCGACCGTTCAAGAGACCGAAGACGCGCTCAACACGCGCTTCGTGTAGTGTCCCCCGAGGAGATGAGGATGCGAGGATTGTGTGTCGTAGCGTTGCTACTGTTGGGCTGTACGGATGGGACAGACTCGGACACTGAGACCGATTCAGACGGTGGAACCGACACGGACATTGGAACGGACACGGACATTGGAACCGAAGCCGACACTGACGCGGACACTGAACCGCCCTACACCGGCTCTCTACGAATCTTTAAGACCGAGGACGTGCCCGCAGACTTCGGTGGCCCCACAGGCGCCGATGCCCTGTGCGATGCCGACGAGAACAACCCGGACACTCGGTCTACCTACAAGGCGTTGTTGGTCGGAGGCGGCCGTGTCGCCTGTGCAGAAGCCGACTGTGCCAACGCGGCGGCTGGACAGACCGACTGGGTATTGTATCCAGACGAAGAGTACGTCTTGGCCGACGGCACCGCGTTGTTCACCACCAACGCAGACGCCATTTACACAGCGTGGCCCATGGACAACGCGATTGAAGCTGCGGGAGACAACTTCTGGACCGGCATGCGCCGGAACTGGACGGCGTTTACAGACTTCCAATGCAACGACTGGACCACGAATTCGTCTAGCGTCAGCGGACGAGTCGGCTGGACCGCAGGCAGCGATAGCGGCTTTCTCGAAGGGGGTTCCTACACGTGCAACGACACGGATACGCCCTTGATCTGTGTAGAACAGTAAGTCCACACAGGCTCAACGGTTCTCGGGCGGCCAAGTCGCCCGAGAACCGTCGACTGTTTCACCGCTTCAGTCTTGGTCCAGCGTACTGCTGAAGTCCACCTGCCAGTCGACTGCTGAGAATGAGCTCGGGCGGTAGCCACCGTCGCCGACGAGCGCGCCAACCGAGCCCACCAACTCCACCTCATAGTCATACGTGTCGCTCGGGTTGCGACCGTAGTCATGCGTGTATTGCCCAGTGATTACACCGTTTAGGCCCACCTCTCCGGAGAACAGACCGGTCTGGGTTGCGCCGAATCCACCCAGTCCCCCGCTGTACGTACACGAGGCTGTGCCCTGAACGACGGGGTCTGCGTCAAGGTCCACGACCAAGGCCATCTGTCCGCCGGTACACTGCATATTGTTGACCACAATCGAGCCCGCAGCTTCCACGGCACCGAGCTGAAAGCCCCCTTCCCACGTGCCCTCGTACAGCACGCAGAACAGGTCATCTGCGAAGCCATCACAGTCGTTGTCGGCGTTGTCACAGACCTCCTGCTCACCTGGATTGACCTGATTGTTCAGGTCATTGCAGTCGGTGTTGTCGGTGGACGCGGACACGAGCCGCTCGCACGATAACGTTGGGGTGGAGTTCTCATTTCCGAACCCATCCCGGTCCATATCCGGGTACCACTCAGTGTTGGGATTGAGCAGTGGGTCGGTGTCGTCACAGTCCGTGTCGTCCGTCACGAAGCCCGTTGGTGCGCTGCACGCCTCCTGGCTGTCGTTGGGGTCACCGAAGCCGTCACTGTCGGAGTCTGCATAGAATGAGGTGGTGTCTGTGGCTCCAGCAATTGCATTGCCGTCACAGTCCAGGTCCGCACTGTCACACAGCTCATCGGCTCCGGGATTGATGTCACCATTCGAGTCGTCGCAGTCGCCGTCGTCTGAGACATAGCCATTCGGGGCTTCACAGGCAGTCACGGTTGTGGAGCCGCCGAAGCGGTCGGCGTCGGCGTCTTCGTAGAAGGCGGTCGCGTCAAAAGCATCGTCATCTACGACGTCGTTGCAGTCGTCGTCTACACCGTTGCACACCTCTGTGGCGTCGGGGTTGACCTCCGCGTTGGCGTCGTCACAGTCATCCGCAGCCACAAAACCGTCGCTGTCGGCGTCGACTGCATCATCGGAGACGTCCCCTTCTCCGTTGCAGGCGGCTAGCAGAACGACGGAGAGAAGGAGTGTGCGCATGGGGCCTCGGCAGAACGAGAGAGAGTGGCGCCGGGTATAGCGTCCATCTCGCCGGTCTGACTACAGCGCCGAGAAGTCCGAGTATGCATGCAGGTCCACCACGTACCCAGCCGCTTCCAGCTGGTCGGCCATACCGAAGAACGCGGTGTTGTCGGCAAAGGTGTAGCCGTCCTGTTCAATTCCAACGCGCAGCTCGCCACGGAACAAGCGGTCTTCCGTCTCGACACCACCGACAATGCTGCCCAAGCTCGACCGTTGGTAGGCCATCATGCTGATGCCATCTACAGGCAGGGTTGCGTACCAAGCGACGCGTTCGGCTTCGCTCTCCCACCCAATGGTGCCGGTGCCGCCGAGTGCTGGAGGCAGGTTGTCGAACCACACAGGCAGGTCGGCAAAAATGGTCAGGCCGCTGCCGCCGTTGTTGTCGAGGTGTTCGCGGACGACGCGTAGGGACTCGTACAGCGCCAACACCCGCAGGCGCTTGTCTTCGGCGGTCGCGCTGGCCCACGTGGCATCGGCTTGCGGCTCGATGTCCAGGTGAATGCCGTCGAACTGCTCGTTTGACGGACGGGCTGCGTTGTAGTTGAGCAGTCGCTGGTCAATGAGGCCGAGCATGAAGGCATGCTCGTTCGGGTCAATCCACAGTGGGTCTCCGAGCAACACAGTGGCGGTCGAGCCAGCCGTATGGAGTGACGCCACCCAGGCCCCAATCACCGCAGGCTCGCTCACTGGCCGGCTGACGTAGTCCCCGTAGTGGTGGGTGATGTCGAGCGCGCTGAACTCTGCCCGGGCTGCCGCTTCCTGTGTGCCGTTGCCGACGACTTGCAAGGTTCCAGCCGGGTCTGATGAGCGACGCCAGTGCCACACGCCACGTCCGGACACAGAGACGGCGTCTACGGTCTGGTCGCGGACAACCGGGGCGCTGCTGACAGAGCCGCTTCCCAGAACCGCGTTTGCAGCGACTCGTAGGCCAGTATCAATGGATGCTTTTCGCCCAACGCTAACGTCACGCCCAATGGTGACGTCATCAGCAATCACGGCTTCGCTAGCAACAATGACCCGCTTGCGAAGCCGTACGTCTTCTCCAACGGTCGCTCCTGCATCCACCTTGCTGTCCGGGCCAATGACGCTTCCAATGCCCACATCTCCACGCACCACCGCGTTTCGTGCGACCGCCGACGCCTCGACCACGGCGCCAGGGCCAATGAGAACGAAGTTGCCGAGCATGGTGTTGTCGCCCACCGTGGCCTGGGTACCGACACGGCTTGTGTAGCCAACGGCGGCATTCGCGCCGAGGTCAGCGCTGTCTGCAATAATCCCCTTTCGGCCAACAATTACGCCATCGCCTAGCGTTGCTCCAGCTCCCACAACGGCGGCGCGTCCAAGGATGACGCCTTCGCCTATCAACACACCATTTAGGGCATTTGCACCCGATAGAATAGTGGCGCCGTCGGCAATGACGCTGTTGGCGCCGACTCCGGCGTAGTCTCCAATTCGCGCGTGTCTTCCAACATAGGCGCCAGCGTCAACGTACGCGTCGAGCCCCAGAATGGCGGACGCGTCCACTGTGGCCGTGGGGTGGACACATGCATCGCCCCACCCATCGCTGTTGGCGTCGGCATTGGTGGCATCGGCGGTGTTCGGGCAGGTGTCGACATCGTTCAGGACGCCGTCGTTGTCGTCATCTTGAGCAAATGCCAGTCCACTCATCAGTAATGCCAACATCACCATCATCGCACACCCCCAAGACCAGCAACATACCGCGCCGGGGCAGAGTTGCGGCATCACGTTAGCCGGGTGCCAGTGGGGTGACTGGATGCTGTGGATGTGGTTGATGTTGACGGCGTGCGAACCGTCCGGCCCGAGCTTCGCCATGAGTGTTGTGTCGTACGAACCCGGCGACAACGCCGGTTTCGGTCAAGACGCCCTGCCCGACATCGTCCTAGGTCCACCGCAAGGCTCAGGTGAGAGGGCCGGCTCGCTGCACGTTCTGTCGCTCGGCAACGAAGGCAGCATCGTCCTGGAGATGGACGGCATCATTGAAGATGGCGACGGCGCCGATCTGCTGGTCTTCGAAAATCCATTCACCGGGTTCAACGAGTACGGCGTTGTCGGTGTGAGCGAAGACGGCGAGACCTTTACCGAGTGGCCCTGTGCAGACGACGGCACCGGGTGTGCCGGTGTCAATCCGGTGCTCAGCCATCCGGAAAACGGCATTGACCCAACAGACCCGTCGACCGCTGGCGGAGATGCCTTTGACCTAGGTGCGATTGGCGTCGAGCGCGCCGTGTTCGTGCGGATTCGTGACACCGGAATGAACGAATACCTTGGAAATAGCGGTGGTTTCGACCTGGACGCGCTGAGCATCGCTCAGTAGCGTGAAACGGACAGCCCAGCGTTGAGCCGTTCCATTTAGACTGCGGAACGGACGGAGTTGTCACCCACCGGGGTTCAACGGCGTACACGCGGCTAAGGACCCACACGCATGTTCGTATTGATGGCTAGCCTCGCATTTGCCGTAGACCCCGCTGTGTCGGGCAGCTACCAGCTCGACCACTCGGCCGAAGAGCTGTCCGACGTACACGCAGTCGCCGTCCAGTCAGCGATAAACGGTCTTCCCTGGGCGCTTCGAGAGTTCGCAAGACGCCCCGTTCGGCGCGTCATCTACAACTGCGGACGCTTAGGCATTGCGTTGAGCGACGACGAGCTGACCTTGGGGTGCGACGAAAAGCAGGACAAGGTCATGCGCCGCACCACCGACGGACACGCCACCTTGGACGGGTACGGCGAGCCGGTGGATGTCCAGATGAGCACCACACCCTCCAGCCTCTCGGTCCAGTTTGAGCGCTCCGAGGGCGCAGTGACGACGCAGTACATCCTAGATGGCGACCAGCTTCGCGTACGAAAGAGCCTGAACAGCCATCGCTTGCCCGAGCCCGTCGTCTGGGAAGTCCGCTACCGACGCGCTGTCGTTGTGGAGCCGCCGACAGACTAGCGCCTGTCCGACCAAGCCCCCATACCTGTGCGCTTCCCACCACCTTCGACAACGACAGCGACAACGACAGCAACGTCACCGCCGCCCGCCGTGAACAGAAGGTCTGTCTCCTCGTCCCAGCTGAACCAGTTCATGCCAATGGCCGGCATGCCCGTGCCGACTTGGTCGTCGACCGAGCTCACGAGTACGCGGAAACCACAGGACCACGTTGACGTAGCCATTGCTGAACAGCTCGCCCAAATACTCCTTCCGCCAAACCGGGGTACCGCCCTCGTCCATGGTGTTCTCGACGTCGTGGGCCCCCGCCTCACGGAGGCGGGCAGATTCCCTCGACGGACACGAGAGTGCCAACGCTAGCAACCGCCGACGGGACCGTCACTCTCCAGTCAATGCGCGCTGGCGCGAGCGACTCGAACTCCAGATACGTTTCGGAAGCCTCGATGACGATCTGGAGCTCGTCGCCGCCCTCGACCCGCGCGCGATTGTTGTGGCAGAAGCCGTCCTCGAAACACGAGGGCTCGCCGGAGATGTAGTTGCCGCTTGGCGTGCCCATGGTGCTGTGAATGCGCACCACGTAGGTGCCCCATTCTCCAGCTTTGTTCTCGCACGTGACGGTCAACTGGCCGCCTTCATCTACGCGAAGCGGGTCCAGGTCCAGGCCCTCGGCGGTGGCCTCGCCACGGTCGCTAAACCCGTCGCCGTCCGTGTCTGCGAGCATCGGGTCCGTTCCCAGCTCAAGCTCCCGGTTGTCCCACAAGCCATCGCCGTCCCCATCTATGGAGTTGGGCGACGAGTACACGTGGTACGGCTCTTGTCCCTCGATGGTGACGTCCCAGCCCTCGCGTGCTTCCCAGTAGTCCGACAGGCCATCCGTGCGACTGAAGGAAATGTAGTCCGAGTCAATGCTGTCGTCGGATGAGCCAATCAGGTCTTCCTCGCGAGCAATGAGGCCGTCTTGGTCGTGGTCGACGGCGTACACCACTTGAGCGGCATCCCCTGGGTAGACCGCGGTGTCCCAGATCGGAAGCAGCTGGTCTTCGTCCTCAGCGGCTGGGTCGAACCGGTCGATGAGGAAGTACCAGTTGCCGCGGATGAGCCTGGCGCCCGGTCCCGTTGTGGCCGTGTAGCCAACCTCGTCGAGACCTTCCCACAGGGTCGGGTCCGGAACGGTGGGATGGTACTCAGGAGCCACGCCCTCAATGGAGAGCAAGGTCTCTGAGTTACCGCTGAACGGGTTCGTAGCGACAATGGGCTCCCAGCCAACATCAGCGGTGTCGAGCACCCGACCAATGTGTACGCCGGCTGCGGTGCCGTCTTCGTTGCGCTCAACGCTGGACGCGATGTCGACGCCAATGGTTGCGTCTGGAAGCTCCACTGAGATGCCGCTAGTGCGCTCGTACACGGTCTCTTGCACGTAGGCGAAGTCGTCGCCGGACTGGTCAATGAGGTCGAGACTGGTGGTGCCAATCACGATGCGGTTGGGCTGTCGCATGAGCGCAGCAACCGTCTGTGGGTTGGCCCCGTCATCGCGCAGGATCAAGCCGCTGGCCCACTCTCCCGGTCCGAGGGTGAACGGGGGAATCGCCGGCTGAAGGTACGCAACCGGCTCCAACGAGACCCCGGTCCAGCGGAAGACGACGAGGGCCAAGCCCTCCACTAGGTACGTGCGAGTGCCGGTGTTTTGGACGTCCACGAGCATCTGCACCTGCGCGCCCGTGACGGTGTGCTCTTCCTGCGTGGTGCGTTGGTGATACCGGCCGAACTCAGCGGACATCGACGTGGATGTGGTGCGGTTGGAGTCCAGCCCCCAGTCGACCGAACCGCTCGCGCGAACGGTGACGCGGCCATCGACTTCTGCGGAGCCCGCGGCCTTTGTGCCGATCTCGCCCGTGACCGATGCCTCGACGCGCACGGAGACGTCGGTGGAGCCCGACATGGTCTTCCACTGGGATCGGTCCCAGTCCGTGCTGGCACCCCAGGAAACGTCGGTGCTGTGCGATGTGGTGTCACCGGAGCCCGACGCGTAGACCACGTCTAGGGTCAGATCGAGGGCGGAGAACGGAGTCGGCGTGATCTGAATCTGCGGTAGCTCGGCAAGGACCGGGTCGCGCTGAGTGAGCACGAGCTCTTCGTAGTCGCTCATGCCGTCACCATCGGTGTCTGCGAGGAGCGGACTCGTAGCGCCGAGGCCCGACACTTGGATGCCATCCACCATTTCGAGCAGGAGCTCACCACCGTCGAAGAGGTCTCGATCCGGTGGCGCTGGAAACTCTGGGTCGGAGCCGCGGGAGTCGCCGTCGGTGTCCGCTTGGGCGGGATTGGTGCCCCATCGGATGGCTTCGTCGAGGTCGGAGAGGCCGTCGCCGTCTGTATCGACGCGATTGGGGTCCGACTTGTACAAGCGCTCCAGGTCGTCTGTGAGCCCGTCGCCGTCCGCATCTGCGCTGTTCGGGTCACTGACAACATGCGCGGTGTGGGTGTCCTGGGCGTAGCCGGTTGTGTTGATGGACAGCGTCCACCCGGCGATTTCGTCCTGGTAGGTCAGTCCATCGTTGTCTTCGTCAGACTGGGGCGACGGGTCCGGCACCAACTCTGGCTCCGAATCACAGGCCATCAGGAGCACGAGCGGAAGTATGAAACGCCTCACCAGACACCTCCCCAACTACAGTTGAGCTGGGTAGTGAGGCCGGTGTAGTCCACCGCAGTCACGGACACGTAGCCGGTTTGCTCACAACTCTGCGGGGCGCGCATGATGGCGAGATGCTCCGGAGTCAGCAGGTCCTCAACCGTCAACAACCCCGTCACAGACACATCCATCGGAGCGTACTCCACAGAAATTTCAGACCCTGGAACGTCCAACCAAAGCCCGTACATTGGCACGAACTCGAGCCAGGGACGTCGGCCGAAAAGGGTCCGTACTTCGACGAGGTCAAAGCCCGGGTCGGAGATGATGAGCTGGGTGTGGCGGCACTCGAATTCCACCCCATTCACGTGCTGGGTGACACGCGTGTAGACGCACTCGGCGCTCGGCGGGGTGATGAAGTTCACATTGACGGCGTCCCACGGCGACTCGATCCAGTCGCGAACTTCGGTGAAGTCATCGATTCCATCTCCGTCGGTGTCCGCATCGAGCGGGTTGAGGCAGAACTCCAAGCCAAAAAAGAAGGGCAAGCACCAGTTCAGCTCTTCATCGTCGCTGAGGCCATCACCATCGGCGTCCACGGCAGCCGGGTCCGAGTGGCCGTAGATGAGGGTGCCTGGGTTGTCCGGGTCCTCGCCAATGAGGTGCTCGACGAACAGCTCCTCCACGTCACTGTGGCCGTCACCATCCGAGTCGATGGCTAGGTCAGAGGTTCCGTATTGGGCTTCGTGCCAGGAGGTGAGGCCATCGCGGTCTAGGTCCGTGATCTGCACGAGGGTTGCCTGGTCTCCGGCCCGCAGTGGTGTGTCGAGTCGGTCATCCGGCAGCTCGCCGTTTCGGCCGTCCCGATGAAGCAACACGAACCATCCCGTCTCCAGCCAGCGCTCCTCCACTGCGTACGGCAGCGGCTCCGGATCCTCCGTGTACTCGGTGCTCGGGATTCCGTTGATGTCGTACACAATCACGCCCGACGGCGTGTCTCGGGACTCTGCTGGAACGCCAGCTTCCGCCAGCACTTCTCGGATAGTCAGGCCAATGGGATTGCCCAAGGCATCCCGGCGAATGTCGCTTGCGCGGTCGAATACGTCCGAGGTGCCGTCTGCGTATGAGATCACCACATGGGCCGTTCGAAGCAGGATGTCTTCATCGACGAAGTCCAAGTCCACGCCTTCGCTGCGCTCGATGCCAAAGGCGACCGGTGTGAAGGACAGGCTGCTCGGGTCCGCCATGACGTCCATCACCCGATCGGCAGGTAGGTCGTCGTCTTCAAAGAACACGGTGGTGCGCTCGCCGGGCGCCAGCGTGGCCTGGGCGTTGCCCGCCTGCATGGTGGTGAGCGGCTTGGTGCTTCGGGTGTTGGTGTCCCAGCGGGTGACGCCAAGGGACAGATCTGTGAGGGTGAAGGCCAGGTTTCCGGTGTTCACGACATCGAAGGTGGCTGCAATTCGCCCGCCGGACACACGCTGATTGCGGGTTCTGCCTGCGTCGCGAACCTGGGCCATGGTTCGTCTGGATTCCCGACGACCCGACTCCCCCGTGCCGGTGGTGGCCGTGCCGTGCGCACCAGCGGTGACGTCGATGCCGCCGTAGACCGTGGTGTCGACGGTGGCTGACATGCCGGTGAGTCCGACCTCAGCGCTGACGCCGACCTTCAAGCCAATCCACTCCTCCATGCTCGCGTGAAAGCCGCCCACGGCGCTGGTGAACTTGGTCTCCGAGTCCCGCGCCGAATCAAACTGGGTCGTCTGGTACGACTGGCTGTTCTCAAGGCCCTCGCCCCATTCTACATTCAGATCGAGCGCGATGGTGGTGCCGGGGGTGACGTTGATGTCGAACCGAGGGCGGTCCGGAATCACTCCGCTTCGGGTCGGTGAGATGTGCTCGTAGTAGTCGGAGGCGCCGTCGCCGTCGGTATCTACGAGGATTGGCGACGTGGCTAGCGGACCGGCTTGCCACAGGCCGTCCACCAGCTCCAGCTGCAGCTCAGCGCCGTCGAACAAGGCCGGCAAGGGAGACGTTGTGCCGCTGTTGGTACCGCCGGTTGCGTCTCCATCCGTATCCACGGACGTGGGGCTGGTCTCCCATCGCCTCAGCTCGTCGATGTCAGAAAGGCCGTCGCCATCGGTGTCTGCGCGAGACGCGTCCGTGGCCCAGGCGCGCTCTTCAAGGTCAGTCAGGCCGTCGCCGTCCGTGTCGGCAACCAACGGGTCCGAGGTGACGTGCACCACCGACCTCGGATCATCAACCCGGCCGTTGACGCGGTCCCACACGCCGGTCTCATCGATGAGAATCTCGTACCCAGCGAGCTCTTCTCCAGTGGAGAGGCCATCTCCATCTGGGTCCGCGCCCAGATCGATGTCCGGTTCTTCTGCCGGGGTGCAACTCACAGCTATCGTCAGTGCAGCGCACCGTAGTAGGGATGTTTTCATGGACGCTCCGGAACTTCAACCTAGCCACTAACGGCAATATTTGGAAGATTTTGCGGGGTTTGGGCCTACCTTACGTGCGCCGCATAAACGCGGATGTACGGGGATCATCCAGTCTGAAGTTTCTCCGCCAATGACGGCACAACCCGCTGGTAAACTGGCGCGGTTGTACCCTGACCCGAAAGACCGGGGTTTGCAGGACATCCTTGAAGCGCGCTGTAGGGTGCGTCATCTGTGTTGCTACTGGCGTCCCACAGGTGGCGTCCGCGTCGGGCCTGTTCGGGAACCCAAGCTGAGGACACAAGAGTTGCGCGAGGTGGGGGCTGAGCGAGGACTTGCGCTGGAGCGCACCTGATTCGGGAGCAGGGGGTAGTAGGTTCGAACCCCGTCACCACGACCGCCACTAGATTGCCCCTTCGAATTTCGGTTCGGAGGGGCATTTTTCTTTGGGGCATCGTTGGGCTTCGAGCTGTACCCAAAAGGTAGTTGAGGTCGTAGGGCAGTCGCAACGGGCTGGCTACGTCGCCGGTTTTTCCCGTAAGAATGCGGACTGGCCCGACTACCGGTCGGTGTTCTACGTCCTCGACTTGGTAGGACGTGGCGGCGTTCTCCCGCTCGGGAGGCAATTGCAGCCACAGCTGAAGTGCGAAGACGCCCCTAGGCTCGGGATGGTCGTACTCCTCATGCCGGATGCCGTTCCCCACAGCGGGATGCTGTGACTCAGGCGGGTACGGCGAGGCTGTCGGGCGGGGCTCGGCCGGCCGCGGCGCGGGCCGGGCATCGTCGACGCTCCCAGGGTCCATGTGCTCGCGGGCGCCCTGGCAGCCGGCAGAGGAGGGCCTGTCCGACCAGGCCCCCATACCTGTGCGCTTCCTACACCTACATTGAGAAGGTGTAGTTGTTGCCCGTGTGAATCTCGTACACGTTCATCGACATGCCATTGACGGCGAATGCGACGTGGTCACGGTTGTCTGGATGCCAGTAGAACATGCTGTGTGACCACGTTCCGCCGTTGGTTGGGCCGAGGTGGCGGTGGTCCACGGGGTATCCACCCGGCAGTAGAGGGCTCTCACTGCTCATCTCCAGAATGTTCTGCCGGTCGCCCGTGTCCATGTCGATGACCACGAACAGCTCTGAGTTGCCGCCGGCCGTGAACAGAAGGTCTGTCTCTTCGTCCCAGATGAACCAGTTCATGCCAATGGCCGTCATTCCCGTGCCGACTTGGTCGTCGACCGAGCTCACGAGAACGCGGAAACCGGTGTCCGGGTCGACCGAGTACAGGCGGTTGCCCAGGGTAGTGAACATCATGATGACGGGGTCTTCGTCTGCACGCTGGACCCAACCAATGCCGCCAGGAGGCTGCGACTGGAAGCTGGCACCGCCGCCAATGTCAGGCTCGTCATCCGCGTGCATGCGCATGATGGGGGTACAGTCCAAGCCGTCAGCGTCGATTTTCACAATGCCATCGCCCATAAACGAGTCGCGGTAGCCTAGGTAGAAGTTACCGTCTGGGTCCATGGTGAAGGACTTTGAGACGTATTGAATGGAGGTGAGGTTCGCAGGTTCATCTGGGAAGCGACGGCACTGGCCGAAGTCTTCGTACAGGCCGTCCACACCGCGGTGCCAGACCAGCGTACGGTCGCCAGTGCTCGGGTCCACGCGGATGATTTCAGTGTTTTCGCCACCACTACCTGCGTAGGCGTACCAGAATCCATCCGGGCCGATTTGAACGTCAAAAATGTACGGCAATGGCGCGGTATGAACAAGAACACCACTGGACGTCACGTTCGTGTCGTAGCCGGTGCCAACAGTGACGTAGCCAGTAGGCGTGTCGATGACGCCAGAGATGACCCGGCGCTCGCCAGTGTCCACGTCAACACCCCAGATGGCCCCTGCGGAGCGCGTGTAGGTGGCATCACTCCAGTTCATGGTCATCACGTACTCACGTGTGTCCAGGTCTACGAAGCCGCCGCCTGCCTCACGCGACAGGTTGTTCACGTCAGCCATACGTGGACCTTCAGCCCATTCAAATCCTTGGTCGTACGCAACACCCGGTGGCCAGCAAACAGCCTGGCCGCCGCCGTTCTGTGCGAGGTTGCAGCGACAGTCCACGGGCAGGTCGGTCCGGTTGTTTTCGAACTGCTCAATCGTGCAGTTGTCGAAGTAATACTCGGAGTCTTCGACGGTCGTACTGCTGATGAAGTGCAGGTTGACCGCAGCCTCCATCGGGTTTCCGTCCATGTCGATGATGAGCGGGTCGGCTGGGTCGAACTCATTGCCAACGCCTAGGTCGTCGTACACGGCCAGATGCAGGTCCTGGCGAGCGTCCCAGTTCTCCGGGTTGGCGAGCAAGATGCGGTCGGGACTGAACTGGCTGACACGCGTGTGGAACAGCTCGTCACCGCGCTCGCCATCGTTGTCTTCATACACCACAACCCAGCCGCGATGGTCCAGGTAGATACGTGGGATTTCGGCCTTGTCGCGTAGCTGGGTGGTCCATGTCGGTGCCAGCTCCCAGAAGGCAACAACGGGCTCTTCGGTGTCCGGGTCGGTGTCCACTTCGGTATCCGATTCCGAGGTATCCACCTCGGTATCTGTACCCGTGTCCGAGCCGGTATCCTCGGCCACGGGGCACGCGGTCAGAGCGACGCAGCCGGCGATAGCAAGCAGGACAGGACGAAAGAAGGGACGCATACAAAAACTCCAAGTTGACGCACAAGGTGCTCCCCCACCATCGGTCCCGCACCCCACCCAGATCAAACATTCCTACGCCCAAGACACCGACTGCAGGCCTCTCAGAGACCAAAATCCTGATGAGAGCACGGCAATCGAGTGCCAAGCGAAATCGCTCCGGCCAGCACTAGGGTGACCTGACCGGGAGAGATAGTCGCAGAGTGGCCCCTGGGAACGCGCCACTGTCAGCAACCACCAGGCCGCCGCCAAGCCCGCGCGCCGACAACGCACTCATGTGCAGGCCCACACCGCCGCCCTTCACCTTGGTAGAGAAGCCGTGCTGGAAGATCTGTTCGCGAAGGTCTTCCCGCACACCACCCCCAGAATCACTGACTTCTAAACACACCATACTCTTGGTCGCATGGACATCAATGGCCAAGTGGCGCTGGTCCGGAGGCAAAGAGGACAGCTCGTCCTTCGCATTGTTCAAGAGGCTCAACACTATCTGAAGCAGTTGATGCCGGTCCGTCCACAACGGCTCCAGCTCACCGCAGCGCACACGGGCATCAAAGGGTGGGTCCTCTCCGCACACCAGCTGAAGGGCCTGGTCGATGACCTCGCGCACATCGACTCGTGTGACCACATTCTGTGCCCGCGCGTGCTCGTCCTGAAGCGCGATGACCGCCGAGATGTGGTCGACCTGTTCGGACATCCGCTGCAGCTCATTGCGCATGCCCGCCACGCTGGCGAAGCCGCGCTCAGTCAATCGGTCCAGGTACAACGGCAGCTGCGCAACACGTTCCTCCCCCGCCTCCAGCAGCGCTGGGCGTCGCTCTCGGAGCAAGCTGGAGACTCGCGCAAGCGCACGTGCGTGCACCTCCCAGAACGTGCCGTCACGCACCACACTTGCGGACGTCCGAACGCTGTTTAGAGCATTGCCAACATTGTGCAGGACGCCGCTGGCCACCTCCGCCATACCCGCACCCCGGGCCACCCGAATCAGGTCTGCCTGCGTCTCTTCAAGGCGGATTTGGGTCTGGCGATGCTCAACCACCTCGGTGACAAGCGCCGAGTTGCTGTCCAGGACCTGCTGCATCACCTCGCGCTTGGTTCGCTCGATGGCCCCACCAACGAACGTGACGACCAGGGTCATCAAAGTCGCATCCACTAGCTCAACGGGTAGAAGCTCGACTCGTGGCGGCGCCGGCCCAGTGACACCGTAGTAGTAGATCAACAGGCAAACAACCTGAACAAGGATGGTCAGCGCAGCGACCTTGAAGGCGGTTCGCGAGCCGGCCACGCTCATGGCTACGAACGGTACAATCGCACACCACGCAACGCTCCAGGTGCGGGTGGAGTCGGGGTTCGCGGACAGGAACAGCAGGAAGAGCAGCATGGACACCGCCTGCCACCACGCCACCACACTGAGGGACCATGAACGCCTAAGCAGAACAGCGGGCATCACGGAGAACAGGGCGTAGCCACCAAAGATGGGGGTCTGCCAATGAATGCCCGAGAACAGACCAACCGCGGCGAACGCCAGACTGCCGAAGACCGTCAGACCCGTCACCGCGTGGACCATTCGGGAACGCCGCCCACGCTCCAGCTGCGATGGACTGACTCTCTCTGGATTTGGCGAGTGCTCTAAAGTCACCGGTCTCCCATGAGTCACTCATTCGGATCGAAAACACGCAGTGTTAGAGCATCTTTTATGGGGCTATCTCAGGGCTTTTCGTCCGAATAGCTCCTACAGAAGCCACGCCAATATTCATGAGACACGATACGTGTGACCTCTACAGAGTTGAGGGGGAACCAATGCTGTTGTTGATCTTATCCGTGGCCTTCGCCGCACCCGGTGACTTGGACGACGACGGCGTCGCAGATGCATCGGACAACTGCCCTGGTCTCACCAACGCCGACCAAACAGACGCAAACGACGACGGTTGGGGAGATGCCTGTGTCGACGTCACCGCGAGCGTTCACCCTACCGCTCAGCTCGGCCTGAACGCCCGCGTCACCGGCGACTCAGTGGTCGCTGCTCGCGCTGTGCTTGCTGACAATGTCCTGGTCACAGACAGTGTAGTCGGCAGACGAGTCACCCTCGATTCCGGCTCGGTCGTCAATGGGTCCATCGTGTTGCGAGGCGGTCAGCTCGGCCCAGATACACGGCTTACCGACTCCACACTCTCGGTCTTCGCCACCGTTCATGAGGGCGCTGCGCTCACGTCAACAGTGCTCCACAGCCACGTGGAGTTGGGGCGAGACGCCGTTGTTTCAAACGCTCTCATTGGACGAAACAGCCGAATCGGGGCCGAGGCCACTGTCCGCGGCATTGTCTCGCCAAACGGTATTGTCGGCTTTCGCAGCACCGTTGACGACGGGGCCATCCTACGCTCTGGAGTGACCGTCGCAAGCAGCGCTACTGTGGGCGGGTCGGCAAGAGTTGGGCGCGACGGATTCGTCGGGAACGGCGTTACTATCCGTGTCAACGCACGGTTACGTGAGGGTGTCTTCGCTGTAGAAGACGTCGCTGAAGGCGCGGTTCAGGCACGCCAGGCATCGGCCAATCACCCACCGGTCCTACTCGACCTCGTGGTTGACACGCCAGTTGTGGGCCTCAATGGAAACACCGAAGCCTCTGCTCGCGCTGTTGACCGAGAGGGCGACAGCCTTGCGTTCGCGTGGTCCGTGGACGGGGCTTGGATGGTCTCGGGAAGCGGCACCAGCATTGTGGCCACAGCGCCCCGTCCAGATGCAGTCGGCTTTGACGACAGCCCCGACGTCACCGTGTCCGTCCAGAGCGACACGCATGTGGACACCGCAGCCTCCGGTGTGCAGCTGACCGCTCCGACAACCTGTGCCGCCGGTGACCTGCCAACCGGCGAGACCTTCATCTTGGTGCCAGACAGCGACCTGCGCTGGTACCGCGTGTGGTGTGATGCTGAGACATCTGGCGGCGGCTGGACCCTCTTCCACCCAGACGACCTCGGTCAGCTCGGCTTCGACCCCGATGACCTACGTGAGGACATGGAACAAGTTCTCGTCTGGATTGAACGCAACGACGGCGTCCAGTTCACAACATTGATGGAACAGCTGCCCCAGTTCGACGTCCACGACGTGACGACCAGCGCCAACAGCCGCTTCGTCAACGTGGTCTTCATTCCGACCAACGTCGCCAATGTACAGGGCGCAACCCAAGGCATTCGTAGCAACGGCTCGAATCTGACCTTCACCAACTGCGATGCCAACCCGAACAGCTACCTACGCTTCTTCCAGACCGGCGAGCCCCTGTCTACCAACACCTCATCAAACGACTACCGAATGTCGTACCAGTGGCGTGACACCAAGGTCGGCGCAGTCTCCCCCATCCCCACTGACTTCTTCGGACTCACCGAGTTCCACCAAGGTGGCTGCGGCACGTTCAGCACGAGCAATCGCTGGGCTGCGTACGACGGAACGACCGGCGCCGCACTGGGCATTCGCTAGCGCCGAATCATCGACACATGGAACCGACCCCGATGGCGGGCCGGCGAGATGAGGATGACCACACGCGGCGGTCTCTAGGTGGTCTCGTCGGAGTCGACGTCGGAGCCCAGTGACGTGGCTGACTCTTCAGACGGCTCTACGTGCTCGGCCGGCAGGTCCTTGACCCGTGCATTGCGGTTCTTTCGCTTGGGAATGAGACCACGCATCGACTCCAGCTTGCCGAAGCACAGAAGGCGGTCGTTGATCTCAAGCGTCCGTGTGACCCGTGGGTTGGGGATGACGGTGGTTCCACGATTGAGAGACAACACCGTGATGTCGGTCTCGCGCAGTCCCGTTCCCTCGATGGTCTGTCCGACCATGTGGGAGTCGTGGTGGATGTGAATCTCGGCCACGCCGTAGCCGGTACTGACCGTCAAACGTTGACGAACGTCAATTTCTGGGAAGGCCACTTGGTTGTCGATGTGGTCGATAATGGCGCCAGCGATGTCCAAGCCAGTAGCGCCTTCAATCCCCTCTAGACCCGGAGACGAGTTGACCTCCAAGATGAGCGGGCCGTCTTTGCCTTCCAGCATGTCTACGCCAGCAACGCGCAGGCCCATGATCTGTGCCGCACGCACCGCACTGCGCTCGAACGCGGGGTCCAACGTGACCGCTTCCGCCTTGCCGCCACGGTGGACATTGCTGCGGAACTCGTCACCTTGAGCGGTCCGACGCATGGCGCCGACCACACGGTCACCCACGACCAATGCTCGAATGTCACGGCCCCGACTCTCGGCAATGAACTGCTGAAGCAGAACGTTTGTCCCGGTGCTCTGCAGCGTCTCGATAATGGACTCAGCGACCTTGGCATCCGGGGCCAGAATGACGCCAATGCCCTGTGTGCCTTCGAGAAGCTTGATGATGACGGGAGCGCCACCAACGCGCTCGATCGAGGCCTTCACATCCTGACGGTCGCGCACAAAAGTCGACGCGGGCATCTTGATGTCGTGACGGGACAAAATCTGCAGCGAACGCAGTTTATCCCGAGAGTTGGCAATGCCGTTGGCGGTGTTCGGCGTGTACACATCCATCTGCTCGAACTGACGCACAACCGCCGTACCGAAGTACGTGATGGAGGCACCGATTCGCGGCAAGATAGCGTCATACTGAGACAGCTGCTTGCTGCGGTACTGAAGCGCCGGCTTGTCACCGGTCAGGTCAATCGCGAAGCGTAGAGTGTTGAGCACCTTGACCACATGCCCACGGTTCGCCGCGGCCTCGCGCAATCGGCGGGTGCTGTAGCTGCGGGGGCCTCGCGAGAGAATGGCAAGTTTCAAGGTGTCTCCTGGACGGCGATAGCCGCAATGTGAATGATGGCATCGCCGCGATTGACCAGCGGCTCCATCTTGAGGCCGACGACAACACCGTCGACCGAGCTTGTGAGACGGCCAAGTCGCCGTCCCATAGAGTCGTGAATCAGACCCAAAATCTGTCCCTTCTTGACGACGTCACCCAAGGAACAGTCGACAAGCGCCAGGCCACTACGGGCCGCGCGAACCCACTTACTGCCCGCACTTAGCTGCGAGGGAGAGTCGGCCGGAGGCTCGGGGTCGGTCATGCCGAGGGCCGCGAGAACTCGAAGGACGCCAGCGACGCCAACCCGGATGGATGGCTTGTCGAAGCGCAGCGCCTCGCCCCCCTCGAACAACAGGACGGTCGCACCCGCTTTGGTACCGGCCCCACGCAACGAGCCTTCGCGAACTTTGGAGTGCATCATGACAGGTGCCGCAAACGCGGTAGCCAGCTCCAGCGTCTTCGCGTCTTCCAGGTCAGCGCGAATCTGAGGCAGGTTGCAGCGCCCATCACTACCAGTGTGCAGGTCAATCCCCACCGAGCAGCGTGACACCACTTCAGTCATGAGCAGAAACGCGATGCGACGTGCCAACGACCCCTTGGCGGAGCCTGGAAAGGAGCGATTGAGGTCCCGACGGTCTGGCAAGTACCGGTCGCCAACAAGGAAGCCATGCACATTGACCACAGGAACAGCGATGATGGTTCCGTGCAGGGTCTTCGGCTTTATGCGCTCCAACACCCCTCGAATAATCGCCACGCCACCAATCTCGTCTCCATGAATCGCGGCACTGAGCCAGATAGTAGGCCCTTTGTGGCGGCCATGAAGCACCGAGACCGGCAAGGTGACAGGGGTCCCAGTGGGAAAGCTGGCCAACGGCAGTTGAACCACACCACGAGTGCCCGGGGCCACCGATAGGTCATGAATCTCAAAGGGGGCTCGTTTAGCCATCTATGCCTTCTCTCGGTTGCGTTGACGCACCTCACGTGGAGGAACAGCGGCCAGATAGGAACGCCCTGGGTCTACAACGTATCGACCACGCAGAGCCTCCCGACCCAACAACATTCGGAACCCCATCTCATCACGCCGCGTGAGAGTGACGTCAATATCGAAGGTTTCCCCAGAGATACCCAGCGGCACCCGGATGACCGGACGAGGTTCAGCAACGCCAGATGAGCTCTTGACGGCACGGTTGTCCACAAGCGGAGCTTCTACAGTCACCGCTCCCTCCCGCGAACCCTGCCAAGGGTGAACGATGAATCGGACCCAACGCTGGCCATCGCGGTCAAACTCTTTCAGGCCAAAGGCATGCAACGACGACGTTCGCGCGCCAGTGTCGACCTTCACCTTGATCCAAGGCACGTCCAAGGACGGTAGCTGGACCCACTCGCGCCAGCCCAACGCTGCCAATTTCTCAGTTTTCATGCGCGCCGGATTAGCGTTGTTTACGCGGGAAGGCGCGAAGATTTAGGAAGAAAAAGCCACTTGAGTCCTGACAAACCGGGCTTCATTCCCACTGTGCCGTTCCAAGCCTCACAGTCATTCTGAGTCGCCTGCCACCCCGATCCAATCCGCAGGTCACCCCGCGAGCAGTCAACGCGGACCGAACCGAATGTTGTCCATCTGCGAGCGCTCTGTGAGCATTTGCCCGGGACTGTATGACCCCTGTCCACCATTCGTAGAACCCGACAGGTAGAGCGTTCGCGCCACGTCTGGCCCGGTGCTTGGAGCCGTCTTCACCCCCTGACTTACGCCATCGATGAAGAACTCGAGCGAACTACCATCGCGCTGCAGACGGAGCGTCTTCCAGTCCGAGTGGTAGCCGACGTAAGGCCACGAGACGTTGCCTCCAGTCCCGTGAAAGTAGAACCGCGATGCACCCCAGTACATGCACATCATCCACCCATCCGTAATGACTCCCGATGGACTACTGGGCGGGCACCACGAGCCCGGTTGATTGGCCCACAGAGTGGACGTCGCCATCAAGATACGCCCGTATCCAGTGTCTCCGGTATGACGGTACTCCCACTCCCATGCCCAGTCTTCATAGTCTTCGCCAAGCGACCACTGAGAATCTGACGTGGCAGACTGAGCCGCCCAGTCAGGGGTTCCAGTCCCATCACTGCCGTAGATCGCGGCGGTGAGACTATGACTTCCTTCAGCGATGTTGACCGCGTCAAAGCGAATGGCCGATGTCGACGAAAACGTGAAGTTGCCGTGCTCGTCCGTCAGGTCATTGTTGACGAGCAAGGTCATGGGCTTCAACAGTTTTGACCCCGTAATGCCCGTCCAATCGACCCCATCACACACGCTCAAACGTCCGCTCGAGAAGCGCAGCGCGCCGGTCTGCCCCAGTCCGCATTCAGTTGGTGCCGCAGACACGCGAACCAAACCATCGACCGACAACGCCTTAGGGACGGCAGTCAGCGGAGAGCGCCCTAGCTCCTGGCCGTCGACAGCCACCACAACGTCCAGCGGTTCGTCGAACACGCCTGCGTCCAGCACGTTGACCGTGCCGAGAACAACCGCGTAGTACCCATCCTCGAAGGTGACGGTATGCGGCTCGGTGAAGGGCACATCGCCGTCTTCTTCCTCCAGCGAGACGACCACCGAGTGGCTTCCGTTGACGCCGGCCCCATTCGCATCCAGCACGCGACCGCTGTGGGTCAACCGCGGAGATGCGAAAGCCGTGGCTGACAACCCAAGTGACACCAAGACGACCGTGAAACCAACCCGCATTGCGTATTCCTCCCTACCAGACATTACCGTGGGAGGCATGAACCGGCCAGACACACGGGTCGTGACCGGTTTTCCACACGCTCTTCCCAGGTCGGAAACCTGTCCACTATTCCAGACAGCGCTTTCGCGCTGATTACGAAATTGTGGACAGGAGCACAGTCAAAGGCCGACTATCCGGCGAGAAAGCTGGCGTGGTTGTTGCGTCTGTAGGGGTCCACCCTGGGGGAATACGATGACACCCGAAACGTCGAACGGTCCATGCCAAGCCATCCGAGATGAAGAGCCCGAGTGGGGACCCATCCGGATTCACGAAGTACAAACCATCCAGAGCCGTCCCACTTTGTGCCGTCAATGGGTACAGGACGGTGAACGAAACGAGAACGTCGGCAGCCTTGTTCGCGACGCCTTGGCAGAGTCCGACACAGCCATTGCTGGCTCATTCACGAGCTTTGTGAAGAGCAGAACCAATCCACGGTCCTGGTTCACCTTCCTGTGTGAAGGAGACACCGTCATGGCCATGGCCACCTGCACGACCACCAGTCCCAATCGCCCAGCCATGCGACGCATGCGTCGTCGACTCTCGGCCTCTCTGGCCAACGATATCACAATGCCGGACCACAGAAGTGACCGGCTATTCGTCATGATCAACGGTGATCATTCCATCCAATCGGTGTCCCGCAATGCGCAAGCGGCCCCTTCCCTGACCCGGGTCCTAGACAAGCTCAGTGACATTCACAAACTGGCGCATCCGCCCACAAAGTGGGACGCCTGGGTACCCGGCTACATGGTCGAATTTCAGCCCATGGACCACTCCACTACACGGACCCTGGCGATACTCACGCCGGTGGGCCGCGCCACCGTGCCGAAGCTGGCCCAGCTGACTCCCACACAGGCTCAGATCGTTCGGTTCGCTGCCAACGGGTCCACCGCACCGGAAATCGCTCGCTCTCTCAACCGCTCCATCGAGACGGTTCGGACTCACCTCCGCGCCGCATATCGAAGTCTACAAGTTTGTTCTCGCGTAGAGCTTCTACCCTCAGCCAATGAGCTCACCCACTGGGGTGCAGTATGACAGTCCATCTAGACATCATGCCACAGACCTTCCGTGCCAAACAACCGAGAGACGCCCAAATGCCCACCCAACAGACACACCTAGAGCGCGATATCTACCGTCGTCTGCTGGATGTTCGCAGTGAGGCGGACAGTCGGGACATCATTGGTGAAGTGCTTACGCTGCTCGTTGCTATCACAGGTTCAGAGCGCGGTTTCGTTGAATGTCGGTGCATAGATGGCAAGCAACGCGTGCTTGCCGCTACGGGAATGGAACAAGACGGTGTCGACAACATTCTCACTCGAATCTCGACCGGAATCGTTGCCGAGACACTGTCCCAGGGCGAAGTCCTTCACACAACATCCGCGGTCTTCGACGAACGCTTCAATCAGTTCGCCAGCGTGCGAAGAGCGTCCATTCAAGCGGTGGCCTGCGCCCCGATTCAGCCCAGCCTAGGAGTCGTCTACCTTCAGGGGCCCGACCCGTTCGATGAAGAGGCCCTGCATGTCGTCGAACGTGTTGCAGGAGCGCTCGCACCATTGATTGCTCGAGACGTACTCGGCAGAGGGTCACAGGACCCCACAAGCAAGTGGCGCTCCATGCTGAAAGCGCGACGCGTCGTGGGTCGGTCCAAGGCAATGGCCGACGTGCTGCGCCATGCTGCCCTCTTTGCCGCTCAACCCGTGACCGTCTTGCTCACAGGCCCCACGGGAACGGGAAAGAGCATGCTTGCGCGTGTCATCCACGACAGCAGCCCGCAGGCAAAGGGACCGTTCATCTCCATCAACTGCGCAACACTGCCGGCGAACCTTGCAGAGAGCGAGCTGTTCGGCGCCGAAGCCGGAGCCCACAGCACCGCAGTTCGACGCATTCCGGGCAAGGTCGAAGCCGCTTCTGGCGGTACCCTGTTTCTCGACGAGGTCGGAGAATTGCCGCCAGAAGTACAGGCGAAGATTCTCGAGTTCGCGCAGTCCGGTAACTACTACCGTCTGGGCTCCACGACGCAGCAGCAGTCCGTCGCCAGAATCATCGCGGCTACCAACCGAGACCTAGACGGCGACATGCGCGACGGCTCCTTCCGAGAGGACCTCTTCCACCGCTTGTCGGGTTTCGGAATTCGCGTGCCCTCCCTCGCCGAACGGCGAGAAGACATCACCGCCCTAGCAGACTCCCTGCTGGCCCGCGCATGCAAGGAGATGGAGGTTCCCGTGCTGCGTCTACACCGGCAAGCCGCCGTGGCCCTGGCCGTGCGTGAGTGGCCAGGAAACGTGCGAGAGCTCGACAACGCGGTACGACGCGCCGTCGTATTCGCTGCAAGCGAAGGCGTAAGCGAGGTAATGACGCATCACTTCCAAGGCTCCACCGACAGCCCAACACCCATCACCTACGGCGACGCCACACGCGAGTTCCAGAAACAGCTACTCGTGAATGCGCTTGCGGCGGCAGATGGAAATGTTCTGCTGACCAGCCAGCGGTTGGGTCTTGCACGTTCCCATGTGTATGCGCTGATTAAGGAGCACGGGATTAATCACTAGTACCCGAACTCATCACAAGGGAGCTGCGGGCATCAAACCATCCCTTGGGCTCCGGAACGCCGCCAACTAGGCAGTTTGTAACCAGTTACTACTAAGAAGTCGTCGGAGGAACTGGGCGTGCAAAAGCGTCGGGTTCGGTATCAAACCCAACGCTCACCCCTATCGCAGCGTTTCTCTCCGAACTATCGGTTGCAACGCGAGAGCTGGCGTTCGGCATCATGGACCAACGCATCTTTGTATGGACCTTTGACCAAGCCTCTTAGTACAGGGCGAATCGTGTTGTATCGGCCAGCCAAAGAACGCGGATTCCCATTCGCATCGTACGATTCACTCAATGGATCATGCGCATCCGTCGTACAAGACGACTCACTAAGGTCACTTGAGCCGTTTGCGCTGGTTTCTGTGCTCCATTCTTTTTCGAGATTGTCGACGTCCAAGTAGGTCAACACATCGGTAATAAGCATCAGGAACAGTGCGTCCGTGGCCCTCGGTGCAGCTTCGTCATGCCACGATGCATCTTGTGGGCCTTCATCGATGTCCAATGTAAGACTCGGAGACCCATACGCTGGGTCACCCGCCGTCTGCCACTGGCGTACATTCGGCCAAGAGTGCCCCATTGTTGTGTTATGAAGCACGAATTTCAATAGTTCTTGAACGTCTTCGCTGGTGGAACCCGACGAATACGACTTGCTTCCTGCCGGCTTGAACGTGAACTCACTGCTGTCCTGCCATGTGGTGGGGTCTGATACATCATCCCAGGGAGCATGCTTCAGCTTCATCCCATCAATCTCCCGGAAGAAATCAAGCATCTGCCTCCTGGCTGGGCCCTCCTTCTCGAACCAGGGAACGTTGCCATTCGCGTCGACGTCAAGCAAATCCTCAACGTACGGAGTGACGACGTCATTGAAGTATGTTGAGATTACGACGGGAGCGTAGTGGTTGTCCGCTATGGACTTCCCCCGTGGCCTCCAGCCTTTCCAGTCAATGGCACGAGCTCGTTCGAGTTTTCGCGTCGCTAACGCCTCTTTGGTCAGCGCTGTCACGGTCGGGAATAGGCCATGGGTACCCCAGACGTTGTCGTCCGCATTTCGATTCACTGCGTCGACTTCAGCCAGACGGTGACACAGAGCCTTGTAAACCGGATGTCTAGTGTCCCACTTTACCTTGTTGAAACAGACGGCTATTGCCTCCATTGCAAGGTGGCCCATTGCGATATGTCCATCGATTTGGCCAGCGAGTAGAATGATTCCCATGAGAATGCGTCTCGCGGCCGATTGCTGCCACTCGGGAGCTGCTCCCATTCCCATCTCGACGACGATGGGGTCTCGATAGGTGTGGACTCCTCCAGCGGGATAATCGGGAGTCCGTCTTCGATATCGGAGCGAAATCGAGCGAATCTCCGCCACCTTCTTCCCGCCATTCTCCACACACTGAACAGTTACGACTGTGTCCGGTAAGCGGTACAGCGAGTCCGGCCCGTCCCCTGGGTCTCCGAAAGGGAGGTCGGTGAACGTGTAGTGGGCTTCAAACACCGCAGGGTCACTGGTTGTCCGCAAGTGTGCGGGAGCCATGCCGTTGAGCAGCTCATGTACGAGCCGGTCCCCATTTTGGTTTTGTATCGGCAGCGTGGCACCGAAGGGTCTCTCGAAGTCAGAAGACAAGCCACTAAAACACCCGTCCAGGTATCGTTTCGCCATCAGTTCGCCGTTCAAGTCGTCGCGTGAGTTCTGCCAGAGAAGGGCTTCTCTCACGATTTTTCCGCTGAAGGAGTCTGGAAGTGACCTATCGATCAGGGCCGGAGGAACGCATAGAGAGAACGCCTTGTTTCGTTTAATGAATACGCGTTTTGCATACTTGCTTCGCCAAGAGCCACTGACTCCTGCTGGATACAGGCCAGAAAACGGTTCGTCCCACTTACGTCGTGGAACCTCACCGGGTCGCCAAGCCCACCCCACAGGTGCGTGCATCTTCCGAGTGACGAATTTCAAGACGTATTCTACTACTGCAGGGTCCCGCATTGAGAGCCACCTGAGAGCATCAACGCCCATTGGCAGCGGTCCTGGAACCACGTCGAAAAACCCTGAATCCAGGTCTTCAAGTCGCAGTTGGCTCATCAAGTAACGGTGCAGCTTTTGACGGATTCGGGGTTCGGCATCGATGTAGTGGTCACGCGACCCCTCTCGTACCAACAGGCGGAGAGGGACATCATCGGCGTCCGTTTCATCCCGTACAAACAGAAGATGGCGGTCTTTGAAATACTTCCCGTCTTCGGCGGCGCGATTGTCGAATATATCGACGATTCTCTTATTTCGGACCCCTATATCCAGGCCCCCATCGATATTGTATTGTATCTCATCGAGGTCAAAATCGATAGAAATCGAATCTGGAAGCGGGAGGGAATCAAAACTAGGTTTTTTCCGATCGGGAACGGGGGTTCCGTCCATAAAAACTAGTGCCATGAGAGTCTATCCCTGTGATATCGCCTGCGTCGCCGGTCCAGGAATGCTGGTCCGTAGCCACAAGGCTGGATTGGCTATTCCACGTTGAATTAGCAGATTGTAGTGCGGCTGGGCATCCTCCAAATGGAGTAGATGCGTGGAACAAGCGTCTGCGGCCTCATGCTGTCCTAGGCGACGAAACTGTTCCCGGGCTGACGCATACAACTCAGCGGACTTCTCATGCGACCCGAGCAGCCAACTCTCACACGCCTTGAGACTGGTCAGAGTGGCGCGTCCCCAGAGGGACGGCTCACGCTTGAGTTGCCGAATTCCTAGTTGTATGGCGCTCAATTTCTTATTCCCACTCTGAAGAAATCCAGCCAAGGCAATGTGCATCTTGCCCTCTAGGCGACCGTGGAGCAGACCACCAATGTGAAAGTCGCCGCGTAGAACTTGTTCTACGGAACGTGCGGCGGCCTCACTCTCTCCCGTGTACAGCAAGTACCGAACCGTTGTGTGGTGGATGGTGTAGCGGGTTGCGAATGACGCATGTTCACCAGCCTCTAGCTTCACAGCCTCAATCTCATCGGCGCATCGCTCGGGCTCACCGTTGAGGAGATAGCCCCAAGCACGCAGACCCAAGCGTGCTTGATGTTCATGAGCACTGCTGCCAGACCGTCTCCCGCGCTGGATACTCTGCTCGCCAATCTGTCTCATTCGCGCATAGTCACCGCGGTAGCGAGCAACCCATCCCGTGTGACGTTCCGCATGCTCACGCTCCCAGCCTTCATGTTCGATCAGCGTGAATGCGTGCAAGGCGTCATCTAGGCAGTCTCGCGCTTGGTCCATCTTTCCAGTGATGAAAGCGGAGTAGCCTGCACCCCACATCCATAGAGCACGTTCTTCATTGGATTTCGTAGCCTGGGCGGATTGAGTCATGCCTTTGAGGTAGGCGTGGCTTCGTTTTGGTGCCTTTCCCCATCCAAGTTCGTAGGTGGCAAAAATGGCATGCGCACGAGCATAATCGGTAGAATCTCCGTGCTTCTCTGCCTCGAAAAGGTGGCGGGCGTGCAGACCAACACCCAGGGTTCCCTCTTGGGACCCTAAGGCGCCCGCCACGGTCCAGAGTAGCTTCAGACGCACCTGATCCCGAGGTTGAGTGACGCCCTTGACGGCTCCCCTCACCCTCCAAGCCTTTCTCCGGAGCCGCCAGTACAACGTCTGGACCACGGAGCCGATAAGCGATGTCGGCAAGTGAACATTCACCTGTTTGGCTGCAGGTCGAACAAGAGCAAGGCCACGGTCCACTTGACCGCTTCCAAACGCGAGAGTGGACGCCTCAATTCTCGATTCAACGGCAACACGAGAATCGGTTGTCTGCTCCGCAGCGTGGATCCATGCCGCCATTGCCTCTTCAACGCGACCAGCCCGAGTGAGGGCAATCGCGTGATGTGTACGGACCGAATCGGTTTCGACACCGTGCGACAGACAGACGGCGTGCCAATGAGCGGCGGATCCCCATGCAAACAGCACTTCAGCCTCCTCAGCAGCCCTTGTCGCCCAGATTGCACTCTGCGGGTCATCCAGCTCAATCAGGTGGCCGGCGATACGTGCGGCCTTCACACCAGGTCTGGAAAGTAAGGAATTTACTAGAATACGGCGTTCGGGATCCGTATCCGTATGCGTGTTGACGACCTCTCGGACGAGATCATGAGAGGGAATGATGGCAATGGTACCGCGCGCTCTAGTGAGGGTGAGCAGCCCCTTTCCCAGAAGCGTTTCGATAGCAGTGTCATCAATTTCACACAGACGAAGAAACGGCAGCTCCAGAGGCACAGTCGAAACCACAGCAATGGCTAGCGCCCGTCTTGCGGATGGACGGAGGTGTTGCAATAGGGTGAGCACAGCACCACTCGTCGTACCGTCGTGACCTTCCGATGCAAAGAATAGGGTGAGCAGCCAAGGATTCCCAACCATTGAGGAGGGAGGCGGGCGGTCAAGCGCCGAAGCCCATTGTACGACGGCATCATCACTCAGAGGTTCTAGGTCCACAACGAAGCCAGGTAGGTTGTGTTGGCTGGGTCTGGTGGAGATCAAGATTCGCACATCTGCGGGGCAGCGTTCCGAAAGAGCGACGATAAATGGCGTAGCGTCGTCACTTTGCCAGTGAGCATCCTCCAGCCACAAGGTCAAAGGATGAACCTTAGCCACCTCAGAGATGACATTGACGAATGCATCAATGGCGTCGTCGAGTGAAGGCTTGGGTGCTGCCACCTGGACGCCGTGTTGCAGCAGGTTTGGAAACACTCTGGACAGACTAGAAGCAGCGAGAAGCAGTGCCTCACTGGCTGGCGTGTGCTGCTGATGAGCGAGCCATGTTGCAAGAGCGTCAATCCAACCTTGGATGCCTTCGAAAGGGATTCGAGCAGATGGGTGGCAAGCGTTCTTCCATTGAAGGCTATTGGGTATGTGCCGGGCGCCCAAGAACGCTTCCGCCAGTCTGGATTTCCCGATACCAGCGGGACCGCGGATAGTGAGCGTCTGGTTGGCCGAGTCTGCGTCGGCTCGGTGAAGCCGTCGAAGTTCATCATCTCTGCCAAAGAGCGTGTTCGGAGACTTGGCGGCGGGAATGCCTCGGGTCGCGATTCGCCGGCGCGGTGGGCCAACGAGGTCTTCGATTAGTGAACGGAGACGCTCTGACGTACCTGGGGGAACCTCGGTACATAGGCCAGTGTTCTCAGCCGAAAGGTCCGGCATTCCTGGTCAACGACAACTAGAATTCCCCCTCAGCGACAACTAGAATTCCCCACTGCTT
>OJBS01000094.1_pt1 | contig 41823 bp, 42 predicted proteins | sample 1590941 | NCBI WGS metagenome assembly OJBS01 (sample SAMN05416785, study PRJEB24817) | seawater metagenome | isolation source: Sea water | place: Canada:Atlantic | collected 2013-11 | reverse complement strand
TCTACACCTCTCTATTCGTCGGCAGCGTCAGATGTGTATAAGAGACAGATCTTGAAGTTGTTTAACTAATAAATCAAAATCTATTGCTCTAGGGTGATCAAAATTAATCTTTGTTCGTTCCTCATAAGATAAATCATCTGTTGCTTTATAATAGGAGTCTTGAGAAATTACTGTTACTTCATTTTCAGGTAATTGATTTATAATTTGATTTACAACCGTGGTTTTACCACTTCCAGTTCCTCCAGCAATTCCAATTATAAGCATAGTATGATAGTTTTAAGCAAATTTACAAATTTTGTAATGAATTAATAATATTATTATTATAATTGTAAATCAGTATTTTAATATATTGCAGTGAAGTTCTATCATATAAATATGGTTGTTGAATTCCCGTTTTTATTAATCCTTCTCTTAATTTTATTTTAGGTTCCCAGTTTTCGAATTTTTCTCTAGCCAAGTCAATGTTTGGACGTCTTCTCTTTGGGTCATCTTCAGGTAATGGATAAAAAATGAGTTTTGATTTTGAATTTGTTAATTCTAAAATGAATTGAACCAATTCTAACATTGTATATTCTTCAGGATTTCCAATATTTACAGGTCCAGTAAATTCATCAGGCGTATTCATCATTTGAATCATACCATTTACTAAATCATCTACATATTGAAAACTTCTAGTTTGTTTTCCGTCACCATAAATTGTGATGTCTTGACCTTTTAGTGCTTGAATCACAAAATTTGAAATAACTCTACCATCATCAACATCCATTTTAGGACCATAGGTATTAAAAATTCTAATAATTTTTATTTTCAAGTTATGTTGAGTGTGATAATTTATGAATAAAGATTCAGCACAACGCTTGCCTTCATTATAACAAGATCTTTTTCCAATAGGATTTACATTACCCCAATATTCTTCATGCTGAGGGTGTATTTCTGGTTCTCCGTATACCTCGCTAGTAGAGGCCTGTAATATTTTTGCGTTTTCATTCTTTGCTAAACCTAGCATGTTCATTGCTCCCAAAACAGATGTCTTGATAGTTTTAATTGGATCAACTTGATAATGGATTGGAGATGCTGGACAGGCCAAGTTAAATATTTCATCAACAGTATTTGAATAAGGTTCAATTACATCGTGGTCTATTAACTCAAAATTTGGATTGCTGATTAAATCTTCGACTTTACTTTTATTTCCAGTAAAAAAATTATCAAGGCATGTAACATGATTGCCTTGATTAATTAGTTTTTCGCACAAATGCGAACCAATAAAGCCAGCTCCACCAGCAACTAACACTTTTTTCATAACAGTTTTTTTAGTTTTGAAGTATTTCAAAACTAAATAAATAAATAAATAAAAGAATAAATAAGTTTTATCTTACTTAAAATTAATATTTAGACAAGAATCGTTAGTAAACAGTTAGTTTTATATAAAAGTTAGAAGGTGATGAATAAGTACTATTGATTATGTCATATTGCTTCGTAAAGAAATACAAAACAACTTAAATGTCTAATTATAGAGTAATATATATCCATTCAGTGAAGTTGCTATCACTAACCAAATAAGGTAGGGCGTTATAAATATCGATTTTAATTTCAATTCTTTTCTAAATGAGAAAAACAGATACCCAATTAAGATTGTGAGTAGAGAAATGTTAATCATTCCTAATAGCACTTCTTGAAAATAAAAGAAAACAGGATTCCATGAAATGTTTAAAACCCATTGAATTGCGAAGAGTATAATTATTTTTTTTCGAGATGTTTTATGATCAATCAGATATGCCATATACACTGTAAAGCAGATCATAATAAATGTCCATGCAACACCAAATACCCATCCAGGAGGAGTCCAAGGGGCTTTATTTAAATTTTGATACCACATTGATGAAACTCCGTTTCCTGTGAATAAACCACCAATTGCTAATGCTGTGAAATTTAGAACTAAAAATAAAAATACTTTTTTAAGTAATGCCATATTTTTTTTAATTTCAGGAAATAATTTATTTTTTAAGTACTTCTATTTCATCTAAAACTTTTTGAGCTTCAGCGTATTTTTCGTCACTTTTTGAACGATTTGTTGTTGAAAATTGATGCCATTCTTTCATCAGTTTTTCGTATTTTTCTTGTAGTTTTTCTACGTTCGATTTTTTCTTAAAAAGGTTAAACATAATCTTAAATTTAAGGTTTAATTATAATTTTACGGTTACTATTCCTGAATCAATTGGAAAGACTTGTCCAGATATAGCCGTAGATTTTTCTGAAAGAAGATATTCTGCTAAATGGGCTACTTCTTCTGGTTCAAGAAAGTTCTTATAAGGATGTCTGTCTTTAATACTTTCAATCATTTTATCATTGCGTAATAATTTTTCAGCCAATGTTGTGTTGGTCACTGTAGGAGCAATTGCATTGAAACGAATTTTAGTTGCATACTCAGCAGCCAATGACATTGTCAATCCTTCTACAGCAGATTTGCTTGCAGCAATGCTTGCATGGTAAGGCATTCCCATTTTAGAAGCCACGGTGCTGAATAAAACTACTGATGCTGATTCACTAGCGATTAAGTTTTTTAAATAAAACTGAATAACTTTTACAGCGCTCAGTACATTAATTTTAAAGTCTTGTTCGAAATCATCCAACTTCAATCTAGAAAAAGGTTTTAAATTAATACTTCCAGGACAATAGACAATGCCATCAATAGTGTCTAGTATCGGTAACTCATCTTCGATCACATCTAAACTATAATTGATTAAATTTTGGTGAATTAGTTCAGGTTCAGTTCTACTAATATTGATGATTTTATGATTATCAACTAATATTTTTAAAAGTGCATTTCCAATACCTTTACTTCCGCCAATTATTAAAATAGTTTTCATCTTTTACTTATTTTATTATTATTTATATTAGTCTGTCTGCTGCATTTAAACCTTCCTTTTTCAAATCCTCTTTTACTTTGATGTTTTGTTGCTCTTCCTTGCACTCGAGCCCTCCATAATCTAAAACTTGAAGGTTTTAACTCTCTCCGCATCAGTTCAATAACTTGTTGTTCTTTTAATCCAAATTGAAATTTTATGGAGTCAAATGTCGTTCGGTCTTCCCAAGCCATTTCAATAATTCTATCTAATTCTATTAGTGTCATATTATTTTTTTACTAATGAATTAATCATACCTTTAAATACAAAACTATGGAATGGTAATACAGAATACCAGTAAATTCTTCCCCATAATCCTTTAGGTCTAAAAACGGCTCTTTGATATAATTTGTCTTTTACAATTTTAAATTCTAGCCATGCTTCTCCAGGTAATTTCATTTCAGCATATAAAAGCAATCGCTTTTGTTTTTTATCAGCAAGTAATACTCTCCAGAAATCTAATGGATCTCCAGGTTCTAGATAGGTGTCGTGAGTTCTTCCTCTCCGTAAGCCTACGCCTCCAAATAATTTATCTGCATAGCCTCGAATCCTCCATAACCAGTTAAAACTATACCAGCCATTTTTCCCACCAATAGCCCAAATTTTATCAATAGTAAATTGTTCATCTTCTATTTTCCTAAACCGAACATCTTTATAACACCCAAATTGTGGTAACTGAATATGATCTCCAAGTTGATCATCAAAAACTCCACTACTTATGGCGTCTTTCCAACTAGAAACAACATCGTTTTGCTCTATTTTCTGAAATGCTAGATTTACAGCATCTACATATGATATTGGTGTTACATCTAGTAATTGGTTGATATTACTAGGCTTTGCAATAACTTCAACCTTCATACTGTCCACAAGTGCTTGTGCTAGACTAAAAGAAGTTGAGGTTACAAAATACAGCCAATAAGAGGATAGTTTAGGTGTTAAAACTGGTAGCGTAAAAATATATCTTTTTAGTTTTCGGACCTTACCAAACTGCAAAATCATTTCTTTATAAGTCAGTATTTCTGGTCCACATATATCAAATGATTTATTATACAACTTTTCATTTCCTACTCCACGTTCTAAAAATGCAAGTACATCTCTGATGGCTATTGGTTGCGTTTTAGTATTTAGCCATTTTGGAGTGACCATTACTGGTAATTTTTCAACAATATCTCTGATTATTTCAAACGAAGCGCTACCACTTCCCACAATAATTCCTGCTCTGAAAGTAGTAAGTGCGTATGCTTGTGATTGTAAGGTTTTTTCTACTTCTAGTCTTGATTCAAGATGCTTGGAAAGGGAATTGTCGTTTACAATACCACTTAAATAAATTACTTGTTTGCAATTTGTTTCTTTAATTAATTTTTTAAAATTTACTGCGCAATTTTTCTCAAGTTCATTAAAATTAGTTGCACTAGTTGACATTGAGTGTATTAAATAATAGGCAGCATCTATATCTTTAGGAAAGACAGTTTTTTTAGGTTGTAAAAAATCGATTTTTAAAAACTCAATATTGTCTTCATATTCAATCTCATCAGGAATACGGCTTAAATCTCTCACGCAGCATATTAATTGATGTCCATTTTTCAATAGTTGTAACACCAATCTTTTTGCTATGTAGCCTGTCGTTCCTGTGATTAAAATTTTCATTTATGAATATTAATTTTTTGTGGTCTTTGATACGTTTGACGAGTTTCTAAAGTAGGTATAGCATATCCATCGAGTCCATTAATAGCAGCCACATTACCTTTCGAAAGATCTACAAATCCATCGTCCTTTAATAAACCATCTTCAATTGTTACCGATTGAATTTCGCCTACAACCATAATAACATCATTGGCCTTGATATAATATTCTTCTACATATTCCATAGCGATTTTTATAGGCGATTGAGCGACAAAAGGCGCTTTAAAACTATTCAAATAATTAGCGTTTAATTCAGTAACGTCAAATTCTGAAATTTCAGAATCGTATTTTGCTGAGGTATGATGTGCATCTTCAATAAAATCATTTGCAATATGATTGATAGTATACACTCCTGTTTCTTTGATGTTTTTATAAGTACCTCTTGGAACCGTTGTAGGACGTAAAATAAAGCCCAATAAAGCTGGACTAGAGCCAAGATGAATTACTGAACTGAACACAGCAACATTTTCTATTCCATCTTTTGAAATTGTGCCTATAAGATTTGCAGACTTATATCCAGACAAACTATTGACCATGTTTATCTTATATAAGTGTTCCAATTCTGATATGTCTTTGTTCGTGAAAAAAGGCATTTAATATTTTTTATAATTGTTGATTTTTACATTTGTTGCTTTTAAATCGTGCATTAAATTATATAGTCCGAAAAATGTTCTGTTGATATAAATAAAATGTTTAGACCCTCTATTTCCGTTCATGTTTTTTAACTCATTACTTTTTGCATATTTCTGCCCAAGTTCTCCAATTTTATCAAAGAATGAATCATCAGAAAAATCAAATTCTTCAGAATGAAATGGTAGCGTGAATAAAGATAGCATTTCGTGAAATAAATCTCTAAAAAACTTTTTTTCTTCTGAACTATCGTATGGTTTTAAAATTTCTAACTCGTATAGTTTTTCTTCAAAAAACTTTGGATCTGAAATATTCTCTTTTTTTGCCAATTCAAAATAGGGGTTGTAAAAATCGTCAGGAACTTCTTTCATACATCCAAAATCAATAACGACCAATTCCGTTTTATCTGTAATTAATAAATTACCTGGATGCGGATCAGCATGAACTTTTCTTAATACATGTATTTGGTACATATAGAAATCCCATAAAGCCTGTCCTATTTTATTAGATTTTTTTTTATCAGTATTATGTTTCGTAAATTCTGATAAATGCAAACCATCCATCCAACTCATTGTTAAAATTCTATCAGATGATAATTCAGGATAATAACTAGGGAATTTTAAATTTGGAATTATAGAACATGCATTTGCAATTTCTTCACTTTGTGCTAATTCTAGAATATAATTGGTTTCTTCATTTAATTTATTTTCTACTTCTATAAAGTATTCATCAGAACCTTCACCTTTTATATTAAACATTTTCATAGCAATAGGTTTTACCATTGCTAAATCGGATGAAATACTTTCTGCAACACCTGGATACTGAATTTTCACAGCCAATTCTTTACCATTTTTAGTAGCTCTATGAACTTGTCCGATACTTGCGCCACTTACAGCATTTAAATCAAATGTGTCAAATAATTCATTTGGGTTTTTTCCAAAGTATTTTTTAAATGTCTTGCTTACTAACGGTGCTGATAAAGGAGGTACTGAAAATTGTGATAAAGAGAATTTTTCTACATATGCTCTAGGTAGGATATTTTTTTCCATACTTAACATCTGTGCAACTTTTAAGGCACTTCCTTTAAGTTTTTTTAATCCATCATAAATATCTTCGGCATTATCTTCATTAAGTTTCGCTTTTGCGGCCTCTTCAGATATAACCATTTTATTACCATAATATTTTAGGTAATTCACTCCAACTTTTGCTCCTGTTTGAACCATTTTCGTAGCACGTTGAATTTTCGAGGTTGGTATTTTGTCTATTGTTTTCATTTATTCATCATCATTTTTTCTTTGAATAGAAACTTTCCAAAATCAATAACACTTTTAATAGGCTGTATGCTCATTAAATCAAAACTTGTGTTTACAGCTTTTTCAATAAATATATCTGTTTTTTCAAATGATGAAGATGTGTCATTTAGCCAAAATTTAAGTGTCATTATTAACTGAATCCAAGCACCTTCTTTTAAGGATTTATCTTGAATTTCTTCAATCTGCTTTTGATTTATTTCAATTTTCTCTATTTCTAAAGTATCTATATATTCCGTGAAAACTTTTTTAAGTTTGCCTAAAGGTTTCATGAATTTTAAGTTAGGCTTGTTTTTTAAAGCAGTATTCACATAACTCCTATTGGCTGTAAGTAATTCAAAAAATGTAAAATAAAAACTTAACAGTTTATTACGAGAATCATAATTGATATAGTCTTCACTTTTTTCTAATAAATCTATAGTTTGATTAAAAAATGACTCAAATATTTTTTGTTCAAGCGCATCAAAATTTCCAAAATACTCATAAAAAGCGCCTTCTTCAAAGTTGTTTGACTTTGCGAAAAGATATACAGATTTTGGCCTTTCATCATGGTTCAAAATATAATCGATGTACATTTTTACTAGGTCAGTGTCTATTAATTTTTTCTTTTTTACCATAATATATTAATTTATTTTGGCGTAAAGGTAGTGAATATATTTTTTTGTTCACCTTTTTTTGTTTAAAAGTTAAACATTTTTGTATATTTGTAATAATTATGATGTTTATTTATTCTAAAGCACAGATTATGAAAAGTATATTATACACGTTTTTATTTATGAGTCAGGTTCAACAACCTTATTTGGTATTCAATTTCAATACTGCTGAAAATATAAATTCGTGGAGAATTGTAAATGATGATGTTATGGGAGGTAAGTCTAAATCAAAAATGTCTTTGAAAGATAATATGGGTGTTTTTGAAGGAGAAGTTTCATTAGAGAATAATGGCGGTTTTGCAATGACTCAATTTGATTGTAAAGTCAGTAATGTTAAAGGTTTTGAAAAGATTGTTTTAGATATAAAAGGAGATGGAAAGGTCTATCAATTTAGAATTAAAGAAAATCAGTATAACATATATTCTTATGTTCAAAGTTTTAAAACTACAGGTAAAGATGAAATTATAGAACTGTATTTAAAGGATTTTGTACCTCAATTTAGAGGTGTAAAATTAAATTCACCAAACTTTGATAAAAATACAATTGAGCAAGTTTCTTTACTTATTGGTGATAAAAGGAATGAAAAATTTAGAATTCAATTAAATAAAATTACCCTTAAATAAAAAAAACTTGATAATCATTTGATTATCAAGTTTTGTCGGGGTGGCAGGATTCGAACCTGCGACCTCCTCGTCCCAAACGAGGCGCGATGACCGGGCTACGCTACACCCCGAATAATTTCGGATTGCAAAGGTATTATATAATATTTGTTTAGCAATGTAATTGTAAGAATAAATTCACTTACTTTTTAATTACTTTTTTAATCAGCAGGACTTCGTTGTTTTCATCTAAAACTTCTACAAAATAGAAGCCTGCTTTTAAATCTGATACTAAAATAGTATGAGTGTAATAATTTAAAGTGATATCTTGTTGTTTAACAATTCCCCCTGTATAATCATAAATATTTATTTTAATATTTTCTTTGTTAGTTATATAGATAGATAGGCTTTCGTTTATCGGATTTGGATATATTGTCGCAAACTCTTGAAGGTCTTCACCATTGCAATCTTCATCTATATCATTTCCTGCAATTTCTTGAATAGATGGATTAATATTTGGGTCTGTATCATCACAATCTGTTGAGACTAGTGAGTATCCTTCAGGAATAATAGTCTCGCAAAATTCTTGAGGATTATTAATATCGCCAAATCCATCATTATCAGCATCTAAATAATACGTGTAGTGTGGAGTGTTGTCATCAATTATACCGTTACAATCATCATCAATTCCATTACAAGTCTCAATTGCATCAGGATTCACACTTGCATCATTATCATTACAATCTTCATATGAATAGAATCCATCATTATCATCATCTTTATAGAAATACGGTTTTATAAAATCGAATGCTTCAACTCCAATTTTTTCACCTATTCTTCTTCCAGGAATATCATCTGCAGGTGGATGGATTCCTCCCCAGATTCTTGATAGGCTACATTGATCAGCTGCATCTCTGTAGGTTGCCCATTGTAAAATTATATTTTCACTTGGCCCTTCTTCAAAGACTAGGAATTCATTTTGATTGGCGTCAAATGTTCCCATTCCTCCAGGAAAAAACGCGTCATTTGTTAGCAATGTCATTACTTCTGCTGCAGCTCTAGAAAATGTAGAGTGACCAGAAACATATCCAGCAAAAGGCGGTGTAACAAATGAAGGTCGTTGAAAAGGCATCCAGTTTTCTGCAAGTATCCAATCTACTCCTGCAACATCTATATCAGGATTGTTAATATAACTTGGGCCTTTCCAAGCGTATAATTTTATTTTACCAATATTCTGATTTGAAGCACCAGCTAATGCATCTCCACCTTCAACAACTTCAATGTAATTTTCTATTAAAGGAATACCTTCTGGATGATAATTAGATAAACTAACATCTGTACTTTGTCCTCTTTCAGCCATATATCTTATAGCAGAAACTGGTCTTATATAGTCATAATAACCTTTGATGCCCCAAGAAGTGATTGCAACATCATGCAGAGTTCCGCTAAGGGTTAAATAAGATTTGACATCCCATTCAAAATCTGAAAGCACTTCGCCTTTTCCATTAAATTTTTTAATAGTTTCAGGTTGATCATTTACATAATTCAAAAGAGTAATCCAATGTCCAGGAGGAGTTTCTGATTCTGGACCATCTGCCCAAAATTCTGCCAAAACTCTTGCGTAATCTCCTCTTTTTACAAGTTGAGGTGTGTAAGGATTACCTGTTTTTGGGTTTGTTTCATGACCAATACTTGCATCACCACCGTTTTCGATATCATAAAAGCTTTTATAGTCTTCAAATGTTGTTGGAAAATCTTGAATATTCCCAATAGATGCTGGTGAAATATCAATAAGCGTATCGTCATTTGGATCTAGATGAGAAGACCAAACTGAAACAAGAGCAAAGCCCCATTTATATGGGTCGTCTATACCAGAAATAGATGGATCTGTAGAGATGTAAGGCGGTGTGCCTGGATCTTCATAAACCCAATAGTCAAACCCGTTTACTGGGTTAATTGTTGCTTCAGCTGTATTTAATGAAAACGGTACAACTTGTCCCCATTCTGGACTTAAAAACTCAGGTGTGTCAAGTGGAATTGGGTTACCGCTTTGATCAATAAAGACATCTAATGTCAATGGTTGCCATTTATTTGGATCGTCAATATTTGGATTGCCTGGTAAATCTATAATTAAAGAAGGGTTTGAGGGCTGATAAGATGTATTTTCATATAGATTCGCTTCGTTTGAACCATCTTGTAGGCCAAATATAATTAATTGTTCGGCAATATAATTTCCAAGTGCAGCACTAGATCCGCTTGAATAATCAGTTGATATAAAATCTTTATCGCAATTTATATCTGTAAAAAAAGAGTCGTAAATGTCTTGTAATTCAACTGCATTTGGAGAGTTTTGAAATCTATGAGATAATAATCTATATACCGCGTAATTCAAAGTTTCTTCTTGCGCAAGAAGTGTATTTGAAGGTGTGTAAATTCCATTAAATTCACATAAATAATCTCCTAATTGATTTCCTAGAAAAAAGGGTGTTGCTTCCTCGTTATATACCGCCCAAGAATCATACATTGCAATAGAAATATGAAATAAATTTCTTGAGTGTACAGTTGGTCTTGCAAAATCTTTTCTGATAGATTCTAACAAAATTTCATTCCATTGCCTTGCAATAGAAGGTTGCGAAAAGCTAGAAAAAGTTATAAGTGAAATTATGAATAAGAGTACTATTTTTTTCATATAAATTTAGTTGTAAGTCTTGCAAAGATAATCTTTTTTATGCAATGTAATTATAGGAAAATATTTCGACTAAATGGCGTATTGAGTTTACAAATATCAGCATTGTAAAAACTTATAAACATTTGCAATAAAAAAAATCTAAAAACTATATTTTTGCTTCACAAAATAAAAATAAAATTATGTCAGAATCTATCGAAAGAATAAAATGCTTAATTATAGGATCAGGTCCTGCAGGATATGCAGCAGCAATATACGCTTCAAGAGCTGATTTGAAACCAGTCATGTATACTGGAATGCAAATGGGAGGTCAGTTAACAACGACTACAGAAGTTGATAATTATCCAGGATATCCGAAGGGAACAGACGGAACAATGATGATGGAAGATTTTAAAAATCAGGCTGAACGTTTTGGAACTGAGGTTAGATTTGGTATGGTTACTAAAGTTAATTTTAGTGATAAAGTGGGTGGAATCCATAAAGTTATAGTTGATGAATCAACGGAAATTGAAGCAGAAACAGTAATTATTTCAACAGGTGCAACTGCAAAATACTTAGGGTTAGAAAGCGAACAGCGTTTAATTGGTGGAGGTGTTTCAGCATGTGCAACGTGTGATGGTTTTTTCTATAAAGGACATGATGTAGTAGTTGTTGGAGCAGGAGATACCGCTGCTGAAGAAGCAACATATTTAGCAAATATTTGTAAAAGTGTTACGATACTTGTTCGTAAAGATTTTATGCGTGCTTCTAAAGCGATGCAGCATAGAGTTAATAAAACTAAAAATATTACAGTTTTATATAATACTGAACTGGATGAGGTTATTGGAGATAATGTGGTAGATGGAGTAAGAGTTGTCAATAATCAAACAAAAGAAAAGACTGAGATTCCTGTGATGGGAGTTTTTATAGCAATTGGACATAAACCAAATACGGATATCTTTAAAGGGATATTAGATATGGATGACGTTGGTTATTTGATTACTAAAGGGAAATCTACCAAGACCAATTTACCAGGAGTTTTTGCAGCAGGAGATGTGCAGGATAAAGAATACAGACAAGCAGTTACAGCTGCTGGAACAGGATGTATGGCAGCTTTAGATTCTGAGCGTTATTTAGGAGCATTAGAATAATATTGAATATAATAAAAACTAAAAAATCCCGCGAATGCGGGATTTTTTAGTTAATCAACAAGCTGTTATATAGTTTCAGGTAGCGTATGTGTTCTACCTTTATTTTGTTCTGTCAAATACTCATTTAATGGAGCAAAATATTCTAACATAGGCTTTGCACTCATTCCGTTTCCTAAACTTTCTTTTAATAATTCATTCCAGTCACAATTTGCTCCTTGAGACAAAATACCTTTCAAGAAATCACCAACTTCTTTACTTCCAAAATAATTAGTAGCATGTGGATCTTGTTTTAAGATATTCTTAGAAATATGATCATGAAATTGGAATAATAATATGTATGAAATTGCATAGTCGTAATACTGCGCAGCATCATTATTTATATGAGTTTTTGATGCAGCATCACAATATTCTTCACCTCTCTCATTTGGAGGAACCATTCCTTGATATTTTTTTGAAAGTTCCCACCATTTTTTATTATACTCTTCTTTTGGAAGGTTTTTAGCATATAAAGAATTTTCAAAATCACTCATTACACCTGCAGCAAATGGTAAGAAAACAATATTACTCAATGCTTCTTTTAATAATTTTTGTATTTCGTCTACTTTAGCATTTTCATCTACTAAACCTTTAGACGCTAAAAAGGGTTTTTGCATTGCTGCCAAACCAAGTAAACTTCCAATAGCCTCATGATATCCACGATTTGCTCCACCTCTTAATAATGGAGGTACATCTGGATTTGTATATGCTTGGTAGTAATAAATATGTCCTAATTCATGATGAATAGTTTCATAGTAATCAGCAGTTGGCTCTACACTCATTAAACAGCGTAAATCGTTCTCTAAGTTCATGTGCCAAGCAGAAGCGTGATTGTTTTTCTTGTAATTAGCACCTTCTGGAGCAGGATACATACTAGATTTTTCATAAAAACTTTTTGGTAACGGATCAAATCCAATACTCACAAAGAAATCTTCTCCTTCTTTAACTATCCATTCAGGATCTTTATCTTTCAATGCAGCGTCAATATCAAGGCCTTCAACATCTACAAGAGCACTCCAATCTTGTCCCCAACGATTAGGTAACCAATGTGCTGGAAGGTAGTCTGGAACTTCAGCATTGTATTTGTCAGCTAAATTGTATCTCGCCCAAGTGTGTAATTCGCGATATAATGGCCAAACTTCTTGTACCATTTTTTTCATTTCAGTCATCATTTCTCCGCGATTCATTCCGTAGTCAGAAACTTGGTATGAGAAATAATCATCATAACCCAAAGCTTGTACAGTTTTGTTACGCAGGTCAACTAAGTTTTCTAATCCGTCTTTTAAGTTTTTACCAACTTCCTTAGAAGCTTCCCAATTTTTTAAACGCTCTGCTTCGTTGTTAGATTCTCTTAAAACAGCATCAATATCACCTGTAGAAACTGATTTTCCATCTACTTTAAAATCATGACTGAATAACGCTGCATTTTGAGCGGTTTCAGCAGCAATCCTTTGTTTTACAAGGTTTGATACGGTCTCTGGATTGTTAGCGGCACTATAAAGAATACTTTCTAACTGACGAGTTTGTACTAAATCTAATTGATCTTTTTTCTCAAGAAAGCCTCTGGTTTTTTCTATTACTTCTTTACTACCAGTAAATGTAGCGTATGCCTCGCCAGTTTTCTGAACATTGTAGGCGTTAATAGTATCACCTTCTACTATATGAGTATTTGCTGCCCATTCTGCTTCTGCAGAAGCGTAGGATAGTTTTTGAAAAGTATGAGTATACACATCAAGAAATTCTTGAGCATCTTTTTTTGCTTGACTGTCAACTTGTATGTCTGTTTTGCAACTAATTATTGCTATGATTACTAGCGCTGATAAGATTGTTTTTTTCATTTTTAAATTAAATTTTTGTCCCGTAAATATACTAAAAAACCTTCAAGATGAATTTGAAGGTTTTTGTTTTATGATTAGATAAGGAAGGTTTATTTAATAAGCAGAATCGTGTACATTCATTATTGCTCTTCCAGATGGTTCGTTCATGTTTTTAAAAGCTTTATCCCATTCCAAAGCTATTTTTGTACTACAAGCAACACTTGGTTCTTGTGGAACACTTAATGCAGCTGTATCACTTGGGAAATGTTCTTCAAAAATTGTTCTATAATAAAACTCTTCTTTGTTTTGAGGTGTTTGTATTGGGAATCTAAATTTAGCGTTTGCTAATTGTTCGTCGGTTACTTCTTTATCAACAACTTCTTTTAAAGTGTCAATCCAATCATAACCAACACCGTCAGAAAATTGTTCTTTTTGTCTCCAAGCAACGCTTTCTGGTAACATACCTTCAAAAGCTTTACGAATCACCCATTTTTCCATTCGTTCACCATTGATCATCTTGTCTTGAGGGTTGATACGCATTGCAACATCAATAAATTCTTTGTCTAAAAAAGGTACGCGTCCTTCAATTCCCCAAGCCATCAAACTTTTGTTTGCTCTTAAGCAATCGTACATGTGTAGTTTGTCTAATTTACGAACAGTCTCTTCATGAAATTCTCTTGCGTTTGGCGCTTTATGAAAGTATAAATAACCTCCAAAAATTTCATCAGCACCTTCACCAGACAACACCATTTTAATTCCCATAGATTTAATAACACGTGCCATTAAATACATTGGAGTAGAAGAACGAATCGTTGTAATGTCATATGTTTCAATGTTATAAATAACATCTTTAATAGCATCTAAACCTTCTTGTATGGTGAATTTTATTTCATGATGAATGGTTTTTATATGATCTGCAACTTTTTTAGCAGCGGCTAAATCCGGTGAACCTTCTAGTCCAACAGCGAAAGAATGTAATTGTGGATACCAAGCGTCTGATTTGTCATCAGATTCAATTCTTTTTTGTGAATATTTTTTTGCAATAGCAGATATAACTGACGAATCTAAACCGCCAGATAATAAAACACCATATGGTACATCAGACATTAATTGTCTGTGAACTGCTGCTTCTAAAGCTCCCTTTACTTCTGCAATACTAGTTTCATTTTCTTTGACAGCATCATAATCTGACCAATCTCTTTTGTACCATTGTACAAATTCTCCATCTTTACTAGACATATAATGTCCTGGAGGAAACAACTCTATTTTAGCACATACACCTTCAAGAGCTTTTAACTCTGAGGCTACATAAAAAGTTCCATTCACATCCCAGCCAATATATAATGGAATAATTCCCATATGATCACGCGCAATAAAGTATTCGTCTTTTTCTACGTCATAAATGGCAAATCCAAAAATCCCATTCATTTCATCTATAAAATCAACTCCTTTCTCTTTATATAGTGCTAATATTACTTCACAATCAGATTCTGTCTGAAAATTATATTTTCCGTCAAATTGTTTTCTTAATTCTCTATGGTTATAAATCTCTCCATTGGTAGCCAAAATTAGTTTCTTATCTTCACTTAATAAAGGTTGTTTACCTGATGCTGGATCTACAATAGCTAATCTCTCATGAGCCATTATAGATTTATCATCACTATATATACCACTCCAATCTGGACCTCTATGACGAATTTTTTTTGCCATTTCTAATATTTGAGGGCGTAGACTCTCTGATTTTTCTTTTAAGTCAAACGCACATACAATTCCACACATAATTTTATTTTTTGTATTAATTATAATGCAAATAACGGTTTATTATTATTTTATGAAAACAAAAAAGGTATTTATGGTTATAATATTTAACTTTATTTTAAATATTTATAACAATATGTAATTAAAAAATTGATTTTAAATATAGATATTATCATTTTTCAATTGAAATATATATTATTTAAAAAAAACGTTGGATAATTTAAAAACTATTTTACATTTGTAGGGTAGAAAACAATTATGACAATTAACAATAGCATATGGTGGTGGAACTCTCTTATTAGATAAGTGAGAAGAATCCTATATATTATTAAAATATAAACAAAAAGGCTTATCTCACGATAAGCCTTTTTTATTTTATCAAATGAATAAAACAAAATTTAAAACAATCAGTACCACTCGAATTTCAGATACTATAACTCCTGTTGGACTGTATTTGAGATTTAGAGATAGATATGCAAATACATTGCTGTTAGAAAGTTCTGATTATCATAGTAAAGAAGAAAGTTTCTCTTTTATCTGTATAGAGCCAATACTATCTATCAAGGTAGATAAAAATAAATTTGCTACGTCCCTTTATGGAAAAGAGATTGAGCGCAAAACGATAGCTTCAGATTTCTATACATTGTTTGATGATTTTACGAATAGTATAGAGTTGGACTGTGATGAGAATTTAAAGTCATATAATGGTTTGTATGGTTATACGACATATGATAGTGTTCAGTATTTTGAAACTATTAAATTAAATAATGAAGATGCTCCATCAGCAATTCCTCATATGCAATACAGTTTTTATCGATTTATTATTGCAATCAATCATTTTAATGATGAAATGACTTTGATTGAAAATGTTGAAGAAAATACGGTATCTCGCATTTCAGAAATTGAAACTATTATTAAAGCACAAACTTTTAATACTCAAAAATTTGAAATAACTGGTGATGAAACTTCTAATTGTACGAATGAAGATTTTAAAGAGTATGTTGTAAAAGCAAAAGCACATTGTAAAAGAGGTGACGTATTTCAATTAGTCTTGTCTCGACAATTTCAGCAGAAATTTAAAGGTGATGAATTTAACGTGTATAGAGCATTGCGTTCTATAAACCCTTCTCCATATTTATTCTATTTTGATTATGGGTCTTTTAAATTGATGGGCTCTTCACCAGAAGCACAGATAAAAATAAGTGCTGGAAAAGCAACGATTAATCCAATTGCTGGAACTTTTAGAAGAACTGGTGATATGTCAGAAGATATAAAGTTAGGCAAGAAATTATCAGAAGATAAAAAAGAAACTGCTGAGCATATCATGTTGGTTGATTTGGCAAGAAATGATTTAAGTAAACATGCAGATAATGTGACTGTTGAGGTGTTTAAAGAGGTGCAGTATTTTAGTCATGTTATTCATTTAGTTTCTACTGTAAAAGGGCAAATAAAAGGAAATCCAATAGAAATAGTTGGAGATACTTTCCCTGCAGGAACCTTAAGTGGAGCGCCGAAATATAAAGCAATGGAATTAATAGATACATATGAAAATCAATCAAGAGGATTTTATGGAGGTGCAGTTGGAATTATTGGTTTAAACGGTTCAGTAAATTTGGCAATTGCAATTAGATCATTTGTTAGTAAAAACAATGTATTGTATTATCAAGCAGGAGCAGGAATTGTCATTCATAGTGATGAAGAAAAAGAATTACAAGAAGTAAATAATAAATTAGCAGCGTTGAAAAAAGCGTTGCTATTAGCAGAAAACATTTAGAATGAACATATTAATATTAGACAATTACGACTCATTTACCTATAACTTGGTTCATATGGTTGAGAAAATCACAGGAAATTCCCCTGCAGTTTTTCGTAATGATGAGATTTCACTAAAAGAAATAGAGAAATACGACTTAATTATATTGTCTCCAGGACCAGGAATTCCAGATGAAGCGGGAATTTTGAAAGATGTTATTACAACATATGCAGGTAAGAAACCAATATTTGGTGTTTGTTTAGGGTTGCAAGCAATTATTGAAGTTTTTGGCGGTAAAATCATCAATATGGATGACGTTTTTCATGGAGTAGCCACAGAAATGAACGTGATAAATGAGAATGCAATTATATTTAAAAATGTTCCAAATAAATTTCCTGCTGCACGTTACCATTCTTGGATAGCATCCAATAATCATTTGCCTGAATCTATAGAGATTACGGCAATAGATGAAGATGGAGGGATTATGGCAATACGTCATAAGGAGTTTAATATAAGTGCTGTTCAGTTTCATCCTGAGAGTATTTTAACGGATGTTGGAGAGCAAATAGTTAGAAATTTTATAGAAGTAAATTCGTAATGAAAACAATATTAAACGATTTATATCAGCATAAAAAACTATCAAGACTTGAAGCAAAACAGGTTTTGATAGCGATTGCTTCTGAGAAATATAATGATGTGCATTTAGCATCATTTATGACTGTTTTTATGATGCGACCGATTACTGTTGATGAATTGACTGGATTTAGAGAAGCGTTAATTGAATTGGCAATAAAAGTAGATTTATCGGGCTATAATACTATTGATATTGTTGGAACTGGAGGTGATGGAAAAGATACTTTTAATATATCAACGTTAACTGCTTTTGTTGTTGCAGGAGCTGGTCAGAAAGTGGCTAAACACGGAAATTATTCGGTGTCCTCAAAATCTGGTTCTTCTGATATGTTGGAAAGTTTTGGGTACGAATTTACAAATGATGAAAACACTTTAAAAAAGCATTTAGAAAAATCAAATATTTGTTTTTTACATGCACCAAAGTTTCATCCAGCAATGAAAGCAGTTGGACCAACTAGAAAAGCATTAGCTTTAAAAACTTTTTTCAATATGTTGGGTCCATTGGTAAATCCAAGTTCACCACAAAATCAATTATTAGGAACCTTTAATTTAGAAATTGCACGTTTGTATAACTACATCTTACAGGAAGAAAACACAAATTATGGAATTGTTCATGCTTTAGATGGTTATGATGAAATATCACTTACTGGTTCTTTTAAATTGTTCACTAAAAATAGTGAACAGTTGATAAGTCCTGAAGAAATTGGACAAACTAGATTGAAGCAGGCTGATATTTTTGGTGGAAATTCTGTTGAAGAAGCAGCCAAAATATTTAAAACAATCATAGAAGGAAATGGTGCAGAGGCACAAAACAATGTTGTGTTAACCAATTCGGCATTTGCTTTAAAAATTGTAGATGAGAATAAATCATTTGAAGATGCTTTCGCCGAAGCAAAAGATTCTTTGTTTGGATTAAAAGCGAAAAATTGTTTAAATAAATTAGTGAGTTAGAATGAATATTTTAGATAAAATAATAGCACATAAAAAAACAGAAGTTGCTCAACTTAAAAAAGAAGTAGCGTTAAAGCAATTAGTTCAAAGTCCTGCTTTTAAAAGAACGTCAATTTCTTTAAAAGAATCTTTAAGAGATCCTAACGGAACAGGAATTATTGCCGAATACAAGCGTCAGTCTCCTTCAAAAGGAATTATAAATGACACTTCAACAATTCAAGATGTAACAGAAGGGTACTTAAAAGCTAATGTTGCCGCACAATCAATACTGACTGATAAAGAATTTTTTGGAGGTACTGTTTTAGATGTAGTAAGGGCAAGAGAAATTAATACGACAAAACCAATATTACGCAAAGACTTTATTGTTGATGGATATCAAATAGTTGAGGCAAGAGCAATTGGAGCAGACGCTATTTTATTAATTGCTGCTTGTTTAACATCAAAAGAGATAAAGCAGTTTGGAAATTTAGCAGAGGATTTAGGATTGGAAGTATTGTATGAAGTACACAATCAAGAAGATTTAGATAAAATAGAACTTGATAATAAAATTATAGGAATCAATAATAGAAACCTAAAGACTTTTGAAGTGGATTTAGAACACTCTATTGAATTGGCTTCTCAAATTCCAGACAATTGTATTAAAGTTTCTGAAAGTGGGATAAGCGACCCAAGAACAATTATAGGATTGAGACAATATGGATTTCAAGGTTTCTTGATAGGTGAAAACTTTATGAAGAATGAGCATCCAGGATTCGAATGTCAGGAGTTTGTAAAAAGGTTGATGTGATGATAAAAATCAAGGTTTGTGGAATGCGTAATGCTGATAATATATCTGAGTTATTAAAGGTAACTCCAGATTATATTGGCTTTATTTTTTATGATAAATCTAAACGATTTGTTACCGATTTTCCACAAGTTGATGTCCCATCATCTATTAAAAAAGTTGGTGTCTTTGTTAATGAAACTATCGATGAAGTAATCCGGAAAGTTTCAGAGTATAAATTGGAAGCCGTCCAACTTCATGGTGATGAAAGTGTAGATTATTGCAATGAATTGAATTCAAAAATGACAATTGAAATTATCAAAACATTTTCAGTTGATGAAAATTTTGATTTTAGAATCACACAAAATTATGAATCTCATTGTAATTTATTTTTATTTGATACAAAGGGAAAAGAATATGGCGGAAATGGATTGAAATACGATTGGTCTATTTTAAAAAAGTATGAAGGTGAAACGCCGTTTTTATTAAGTGGCGGTATCAATGAAAATGATGTTGAAGTAATCAAAGGATTTCAACACTCAAAGTTTGCTGGTGTAGATTTGAATAGTGGATTTGAAGATGCGCCATCACAAAAAAATATAGAAAAGTTAAAAGAATTTAAAGAGAGGTTAATGCAATCAAAATTTCAAGTAGATAAGGACGGATATTATGGTCAATTTGGAGGTGCTTTTATTCCAGAATTGTTATATCCAAATGTAAAAGAATTAGAAGATAATTATATTCAAATTATTGAATCTGAAGAGTTTCAAAAAGAATACAAATCGTTATTAAAAGATTATGTTGGACGTCCAACTCCATTGTATTTGGCTAAAAGGTTATCAGAAAAATATGGAGCACATATATATTTAAAACGTGAAGATTTAAATCATACAGGAGCACATAAAGTAAACAATACTGTAGGTCAAATTCTAATTGCTCAAAAATTAGGAAAAACTAAAATTATTGCAGAGACAGGAGCAGGACAGCATGGAGTTGCAACAGCAACTGTGTGTGCTTTAATGGGATTAGAATGTACTGTTTTTATGGGTGAAAAAGATATTGTGCGTCAAGCACCAAATGTAGCCAGAATGAAAATGCTAGGTGCAAAAGTGGTTCCTGCAACAAGTGGGAGTAAAACTTTAAAAGATGCTACAAATGAAGCAATTCGCTATTGGATTCAACATCCAGAAACGTATTATTTAATTGGTTCTGTGGTTGGTCCTCATCCGTATCCAGATATGGTTGCACGTTTACAAGCTGTTATTTCTGAAGAAATGAAATGGCAATTAAAAGAAAAAACAGGAAAGGAGAATCCGGATACAATTATTGCTTGTGTTGGTGGAGGTTCTAATGCTGCTGGAGCTTTTTATCATTATATGGAGGATGAAGAAGTAGCGTTAATTGCGGTGGAAGCTGCAGGTTTAGGCGTAGATTCTGGTGAAAGTGCTGCTACTTCTCAATTAGGAGAAGTTGGAATTATTCATGGTAGTAAAACCATTTTAATGCAAGATGAATATGGACAAATCGTTGAGCCTTATTCTATTTCTGCAGGATTAGATTATCCTGGAGTTGGACCTTTACACGCATTTTTATATGAAAGTAAAAGAGCCCAATTTATGAATGCAACAGACAAAGAAGCTTTAGCCGCAGCTTATGAATTAACCAAAATGGAAGGAATTATTCCTGCTTTAGAAAGTGCGCATGCTTTGGCTGTTTTACCAAAAATAGATTTCAAAAAAGATCAAGTAGTAGTCGTAAATTTATCCGGAAGAGGGGATAAAGATTTAGAAACCTACATCAAACATTTAGAAGAATAATGAATAGTTATATCGTACATATCGAAAAAGAATTATCTGACTTAAGAAATGAGTTAAAAAACCATTCATTGTATAAAAAATTGAGCACTTTAGGAGATGTGCAACTTTTTATGGAACTTCATGTTTTTGCAGTGTGGGATTTTATGTCGCTTTTAAAATCTTTACAGATTAATTTAACATGTGTTTCAATTCCTTGGACTCCTATTGAGAACGCTGAATTAGCTCGTTTTATTAATGAGATTGTTATAGCAGAAGAAAGTGACTATGATGTAAACGGGGTCATTAAAAGTCATTTCGAAATGTATTTGACTGCTATGTGCGAGGTAAATGCAGATCCGAGTAAAATCAACGATTTTATTAAAATGATACAAGCAAATGTTTCTGTAGAAAAAGCATTGGAAAATTTGAAAGTGCCTATTGAGGTAAAAGAATTTCTGAACTTTACGTTTGATATCATAAAAACAAATAAAAGTCATTTAATTGCTTCCTCTTTTACTTTCGGTAGAGAAGATGTAATCCCAGATATGTTTATAAGTATCATTGATAAAGCTTCTTTAGAAAATAGTAAATCGTACAATAGTTTTACCTATTATTTGAATAGGCATATTGAACTCGATGGAGATGAACATGGCCCTTTGTCTTTAAAAATGATGGAAGAATTATGTGGTGGCGATACACAAAAGTGGAAGGAAGTTTTAGAGACTGCCAAAAAAGCATTGCAATTAAGAATAAACTTGTGGAGTTCTATTGAGCGACAAATAATGAATAGGAATTAAAATTATTGTTATGAATTCAATTCAAGAATTATTTCAGAAAAAGGATAAAAACCTATTGTCTATTTATTTTACTTGTGGATACCCTAAATTGGAAGACACTACTAAAGTAATTTTAGCATTAGAAAAAAGTAGAGTAGACTTTATTGAAGTTGGTTTACCATATTCAGACCCTTTAGCAGATGGTCCAACGATTCAAGAAAGTAGTCAGAAAGCTTTAGAAAATGGAATTAATTTAGACATCGTTTTTGAGCAATTATCAGCAATTAAAGAGACCAATAAAACGCCTTTGGTTTTGATGGGATATCTAAATCAACTATTAAAATATGGTGAAGATAAATTCTGTCAAAAAGTTGTTGATTGCGGAATTGATACTGTTATCATTCCAGATTTGCCAATGGTAGAGTTTGAAAGGCATTATCAACAATTGTTTGAAAAACATGGAATTACAAATGTTTTTTTAATTACTCCCCATACATCAGAAGATAGAATAAAAAAGATTGATTCTTATTCTAAGGCATTTATATATGTTGTTGCTTCGGCTTCTATTACTGGAGTGAAAGGGGATATTTCTAATCAACAAGTAGAATATTTTGAGCGTATTAAAGCAATGAATCTAGAAAGTAAATTAATTATTGGTTTTGGTATTTCTGATAAAGAAACCTTTACTACTGCATGTAATTATGCTAATGGAGCCATTATTGGTTCTGCTTTTATTAAGAATTTAGGGATTAATGGAGTAGAAAGTACAGATGATTTTATTAAGCCAATAATTTCATAAAAAAAGTGAAACTTATTAAGTTTCACTTTTTTTTATGTTTAAGTCTATCTATTTAGTTTACACTAATTAGTTCTATGTCAAATACTAAAACGGCACCTCCAGGTATAGGTCCTGAGCCATTGCTTCCATATCCTAAGTTAGAAGGAATTAATAAAATACCTTCACCACCTTCTTTAAAAAGTTGAATTCCCTCTGTCCAGCCAGCAATTACCTGATTTAATCCAATCGAGATTCCATTTGAATCACTTTGGTCAAAAACAGTACCGTCTAATAGATATCCTTTGTAAGCTACAGTAACGTTAGAATTGCTTGTTGGTCTTTCTCCTGTACCTTCATTGTTTATTACATAGTATAAGCCAGAATCACTTCTTGTTGCATTTAAATTATTATCTTCAAGATACTGTATAATATCGGCTTCAGTTTGAGCTTCAAAATGTTCATCTATTTTTTTAGAACAAGAAATAACAAGAAATAGAGAAATAAAAAGTGTTAGGTAGGATTTCATTTTAAGGTTTTTTAAATTTTAAGCGAATATACTTTGATTATTTTAATTGCTGCTTATTTAATAAGGGATAAGTATAATCTAAAGTAAACAATCTACAGTGTCTGTAAGCATATGTAATAATAAACCAAAAGCAATAACTCTAGATGGTTTAAAAAGAGTTCCTAAAGTATATATTCCAATAGCAATATAAGAATGTAAAGGATGAAAGTTAATGCTACATCTATTTGTGTCAAAAATTGGGTTTGCCAATATATGATCAAGATCTACAAACATTGTAGCAATAAAAATAAAGTAGACTTTTACCCACTGTTTTCTAAAGAACAGAAATGCGATTAATGCTGGGAAGATAAAGTGTAATCCGTAATGTGTGATGAATTTCAATGTCATTGAACAAAAATAAAGAATGAGTGTCAAATATGATTAAATTCGTATCTTTAAATTTAATAAAAACAATAACGATGAATTTACCAAAAAGAGCGGGAGATGGTCCAATAGCGATAGAATTAGAAGAGGGGAAGAAATATGCTTGGTGCACTTGTGGATTGTCTGAAAATCAACCATTGTGTGATGGTAAGCATAAAGGAACGGGAATGAGACCTAATGTTTTTTCTGCAATTGCAACCGAAACAAAATATTTATGTGCATGTAAAGTTACAGGGAACAGTCCTTTCTGTGACGGCTCACATAAGTAGTTAAAACCATTTTTGATATTGTAACACTCTGAAATCAAAAGTTGTAAACTTTGAATTTTCCTTTTTCATTTTTTTATACAATTCCATACTTCCTATCGCTCTATTTGCCGAGCCTGAAGGTGAAGTTAATGAAACGGTTTTTATAATTCTATCATTCAGTTTAAACTGATGTATTCTTGGAACGATATCAGAAACTACTTCCAATTTTAAATTGTGATCTTTTAAATGTTTTCTGAAAAAATATTCAGGACCATTTTTAGAATTTCCGCCCGTAAAAAGCAATGTGTGAACCGTTGGAAATTGTTTTAAATAATTGATTAAATTCCGTAATTGAATATTTTTCATTCCAAGATCAGAGGCGTCAATTTTATCTCTTTCGCAGGAGTCTACAATATCACAAACTCCAATTTTATTCGCTATTAAAAAGTTTTTTCGTTGTTCAATTGCTCTATGTGTATTTTCAAAATCTAAACCTAAATTATGAATCTTATCAATATACAACCAAAGTGAATTGTAATAACTACCATAACAAAAATCAACATCTTGCTTGATCAATTCTCCTGTAGTAAATCGAGGAGGAGGTAAGGTGCCAACAATTAACGTTTCAGTATTCGCTTTTATATAAGGATCATATGGATGCTTATGGAAGAACAAAACCTAATAAGATTGCTCTTCAATACTCTTGGTGATTTCAGAAACTATTTCACCAGTATGCTGTGTCGTCTTACTTTCAATAAGCATAATCTTACATTCTTCAGTAGATGATACACGGTGATTCACACCTTTTTTGACAATATAGATGTCTCCAGTATTCATAGTAAAACTTGGTTCGTTTTCAACTTCCATTAATAGAGAGCCTTTAAGAATTAAAAATAATTCATCTTCACTTTCATGATTATGCCATGGAATATCTTCGCCTTTAATTTTGGCAATCTTAACAAACTTATTATTTACTTCTCCAATGATTTTTGGAGAGAAATAATTCTCAATCGTAGAGAATGAATTTTCAAGATTTACTTTTTTATTTGACATACGAATTCTTATTTTTTTACAGGTTCAACATCTAAGTATTTATCCATTAGATAAATTAATGAGGTCATCGCTGCACTTCCTAATTCAAGTTCTCTAAGATTTACTTTATCAAAAGTATCTATAGAGGTATGATGATAATCAAAGTAACGTTGAGAATCTGGTTTGTAACCTGATAATGTAATTGTCTCGTTTTTTAAAGGAGTGATATCTGCACCAGCTCCACCTCTTGACCAGTCTGTTAATCCGTAAGGAGATAATAATGCTTTCCAACTCATAAACAATTCTTCATTTTGATCATTTCCATCATAAGAAAAACCTCTAGGAGTATGTCCGCCAAAATCTGATTCTAAAGCCGCTACATGAATTTCATTTTTTAGTTTTGCTTCTTCAGCATATTTTTTTGCACCACGAGTTCCATTTTCTTCATTCATAAATAAAACGGCTCTAATTGTATGTTTTGGTTTGATTCCAGTTTTCTTTAACAATCGTAAAACTTCGATAGACTGTACAATACCAGTTCCATCATCATGTGCACCTTCACCTAAATCCCAAGAATCTAAATGACCACCAACTGTAATGTATTTTTTTGGAAATTCACTTCCTGTAATTTCTCCAATTACATTGAAGGAAGGAGCGTCTGGTAATGTTTCGCAACTTTGCTTGAAATAGAATTTTAAATTTGGATTTTCTTTCAAATGGGTACTCAACAATACGGCAGCATTTGTACTGATTGCTGCAGTTGGAATATATTCATCAGATGGAATATCTCCATAACTCATCACTCCTGTATGTGGATAGTCGTCTTGTCTTGAAGACATAGAACGAACTATAGTTCCTAAAGCGCCAAATTTTCCAGGAATCTTCGCTCCAGAATAACGTTGACCTACACAACCACCATATGCTTGACCAGTATTAATCAAAGTTGCGTCAAAAGGACGGTTGTAAAAGATAATTTTACCACGCATTTTTTCTCCTAATGCTTCCGCTTCTTCAACACTCTGTACTTCGATAACTTCTGCTCTCACACCATTACTAGATGTTGCAATAGAACCACCAAGAGCACAAACTGGGACATTTATTTTAGTGCTATTTACACTATAGTTTGCCACTTCTTTTTCTCCCCTTACCCAATGAGGCACCATAACTGGTTGTAGCCACACTTTGTCAAAACCTTCTTCTTTCATCAATTTTTCTCCCCATTCAACAGCCATTTGTGCTTCTGGAGAACCAGATAAACGTCCACCAATATTTTGAGTTAAGTCTCGTAACCATTCATAAGCAGCACCATCTGAAAGTGCAGTATTGAAAAATTGCTTTATAGCGATTGAATCTGTTTTGTTTACAGCATCATGTTTTACTGTTGTTGTAGTTGCTTGTTTGTTGCAAGAAATTAATAAAAGTGCAGTGAAAAATGCTAAAAAAGTTTGTTTCATTTGGAAGTAGTTTTTAAGAGTATAAAACTACGGAAAAAATATACTCTGAGAAATATTTTAACACCAATACAAATTTTAATAGTTTAAAAAAAAGAGGAAAAACACCTTATAAAAAGGGTGTTTTTCCTCTTGACTGCTATTGTATAATAGTCTTAATTTGTTGTATAAACAATCTAATTAACTTTAATATAGTTTTTGTTTACGGTAGTCCGCAAACAATATTCAAGCAATGTATTTAGGAGTCGAATGCGCCTACAGAAGTGACTTGGAAAGTTTGGCGTCAGGATGGCGGAAAACAACCAGACGGTTTTACATTCCCAACTGAGGTGATACTTACTAAACTCTAAAATTAAGTTTAAAGAAAAAAGAGGTGTTATTTTAAAATAGCATCTCTTTTTTCTTTAAATTTATAGATTACAAATGCTATCAAAAAAACAATATGAAAAAGTTAATCCTTATTGGTTTATTAATGCTACAAACTTTCATTTCATTTTCTCAAGAACTTCCTGTTCAAAATGTTTCTAAAGTAGATGAATTTATTAATGCTTTTTATCAGACCCAGAATAATCCAAAAGAAATGATTCCTTTTTTTGATAAGACTTATTACGACACTTTTTATAAGTTTATTGAACATATGGATTTAAAAAATAAAAGATGTGGAAAGTTTTTAGAAAAAAAGTTAAAGACCAAAAAAATCAATTCTGACAAGAAAGTTATTAGGCTTAAATATAAAGTTAAGTACAAAAAATGTTCTATGAATGATGAGATACTACTCCAAAGAAGTTTAGCAACAAATAACTACAGAATTTACTATTGGAAGACTAGATAATAATAGCACTCTAAAAAAAAATAGCGTGTCGATGCTATCGACTAAAAATCAAACTTATAGGTAATTCCTAATAACACTTGTATTCCTTGTGCATCAAAGTTTGTGAAACGTTCATAATTTGTGCTCAACACATTGTTTGCTTTTGCAAAAGCAGTTAATCTATCGGTAAATACATAACCGCCTTTTAGGTTTAAATCTACATAAGAACCTAATTCTACTTTTTCTCCCATTCCTCCAAAAGGAGTTGAGAAATCATATCGTTTTCCTACAAAATAAAGGTTTGCTCCACCATACCAACTGTTGTTATGATAGTTGGCATATAAAGCAGATTTTACGGTTGGTAAATTCCATGCTTCGTCTTGAGTAGTTGTAGCATAATTATTGAACTCAACGGTACCACCAAACTTAAATTCTTTTGACAAATCAATATTTAATTCGCCAGAAATAGCTAACGTTTTTACATTGTCATAAATCACATTAAATGAATTTCCTGCTTCATAACCATTTGTTACAGCAGTATTTCCATCAGTTTTTGAGTTGTTTTGGATAAATAATGGTTTGTTCTTTTCATTACGGAAGTTTGCCTTGAAATTATAACTCACATTAGATGATAATTGACCTTTAGCACCTACAAATCCATTGTATTGGTTGTCTGTTTGTTGTACAGATAGAGTAGGAGATATAAATGGGTTTTCTTCAGCAAATTCTCTAAAACTATTCATTTTTAAATCTCCGGTAATTCCAGCGTACGCAATTAATGTTTCCTCAGAAATTTTATAAGAGGCTGTTACATTTGGATAAGCAAAAAACTTATTTACGCTGTTTTCAAAATCAAAACTATAATAAACATTTGCTCCAAGATTAACCGTTAAATCATCTCTTAAGACTTTGAAGTTTGGACTTATTCCTAACTTTAAAAAGTTGTGATTGATATTGTTAATATCAATATAATTTTGATTGAATTTTCCGCTTAAATACTCAATAGTAGTAGTTGTATTTATCAATTCTGAAGAGATAGGTAATTCTACTTTAGGCTGCATCAGTAAATGGATTTCATTGCTATTATAATTGTCAGATATTTGATTCAATTCTACTTTTCCTCCTTTAAAAATTCCATCTTCAAAATGCACTTTTCCACCTGCAAAAATATTGAAGTACTTCTGCTTTTCATCAATACTATTTAAGAGCAACTCGCTATGTGTTATGCTTTTTGGTAATCCGTACCAATTATATATTTGGTGCTTTAAACCTGCATTTATTTCCCAATTATAATCACGATCAAATTGCTTGTAATAAAAATCTAAAGACGTGTCAGAAAAGTTATTGTCTAGTTGCACATCTTTTATATTTCCTTTTGATGATAAGTGTCTTAGAAAAACACCAAAATCATTAGTTCGTGTACTGTTTGAATGCAAATGAGCCTCTAAAAACGGAGTTATATTATTTCCAAAACCAGCAGAAACATGGTTTTCATATATTTTATCTATTTTTTCTTTTGCTAAACCTTGTGCTTTTCCTTTGGCAGGAGTAAAGGTTGATGCTGCAGGAACAGAATTGATAGTGTATGAAACGCTATCTTTTTTTATGTTCTGATTTTCTAATGTTGGATTTTCTCTAATTTTAAAGGCGTCAGAAATTGTAGGTATATATGGTTTTACAACATTTATTTCGCCAGTATTTAAAGTGTCTCTTTCGCTTTCTACTTGCGCAAGTAGCGCAGTAGTAAAGAAGATTGATATGAGTATTAAAATCAGGTTTTTGTTCATTGCTTTATGTTTTATCAAATTGTAACTTTTCTATCATTCCTGTCTTCATTTCGACTTACTTCGACTCTGCTCAGTAACCATACAGGAATTACAATTTTTAGTTTCCAGGAGTTACTGAAAAATTAGTTTTTGCTTCTTCGGTTTTTATTGTATTCAATTTTGTTTGTGCTTCTTGAACAATATCATCATACTGAGAAAAGTTTTTAATCACACTTTCCAGAATATAAGTTGCTTGATATGCATCTTTTAATTCATAATGGTTTTTTGCCATAATAATTAACCCTTTTCCTCCCCAATATTTATAAGCAGCATAATCTGCAGCAATCTTTTGAACTATCTTATTGGATACTCTATAACTTCCGTCTTGGTGTTCAAAATAGGCGCTATAATACAACGCTTCTGCTTTTAGTTCGCCAGTTGCAATTGCTTCAACTTTTTTATAAGCACTTCTTGCTTTTGCTTCATCATTTGTTTGCATAGCACTACGAGCAATAATGATTTGAGCATCAGACTTCATTTGATTATCGGCTCTAGACTGTCCTAAAACTTTTTCGGCATACGCAACTGCATTTGAATAGTTCTCTTGCTTATAATGCCCTTTCATCAAGTTAGACTGCGCGAATATTGTATTTTGAAGATCGTTAGATTCTGTCTCTAATCTTTCTAAAATAGGAATCGCATTTTTCCAATCATCATTTTCTAAATAGGCTTGCCCTAATCTTGAAAGCGCTTGTTCTGTATACTCGTTTTGTTCTTGATCTACCACATATTTATAATGTAGAATAGTTTGAACAATTTGTTTTTCAGAATATAAAGATTGTGCTAAGTAGAAATTAGAGTGCAAAGCATGTAATCCTCTTGGGAATTTATTTAAATATTTTCTAAATCCAACAATTGCATTTTGATGATTGCTTTGTAAGTATTGCTTTTCAGCAGATTCGTACATGTCATTATCAAGTTCTGCATCGGTAACATTAATGAAGTCAATATTTTCCACCCATTCTGCATATTCATCTACACGACCCAAATCAACATAAATTTGTCGTGCGCTTGAAACGGCTTGTTTTGCTTCGGCAGTATTTGAAAACTGTTTGACAATTTGTTTATAGATATTTAATGCGTGTTCGTTTTGATCAGTATTGTAATAAATAACACCTTTTTTAAGCATTGATTTAGAAACTAATGGACTGCGTTTAAAATGATCTATTAAGTAGTCGTACTTCTCTAAAGCTTTATCATTTTCATTTGCATCTACATATTCATTTGCTAAAACATAATATCCGTCATCACGATATTTTGATGTTGGATATTCAGTTAAAAAAGTATTCAACGCATCAATTTTTTTCTGATCCTGACGAATAAACCCATAACTAACTGCTTTCTGAAACTGAGCATAACCTGCATCAGGAGTCTTTAGTTGAACAATTTTCTCGTAGGCATTGATTGCACTTTGATAGTTGCTTGTTACAAAATAGGTGTCTGCTAAACGTAAGTAACTATCGTTCAATTTCACATTGTCTTCAGGACTTTGCTTGATGTATTTTTGAAATTCTCTACTTGCTGAAGTGTACTCTTTTTGTTTAAAGTAGGTATAGGCAACTGAGTAATTCAGCTTTTCATATTCATCAGTATGTTTAGCGTTAACATCAGAAGAGAAAGTACTAAAATTTGCTAAAGCCTCATTAAAATTGTTTAATCTGAAGTTAGATTCTCCTTTCCAGTAAATTGCTTCGGCAGTTGTTTTCTTATCTACAGATTGTGAAATAGATTTATCGAAATTTACAATAGCTTCATCATAATGACTCTCATTGAATACTTGAATAGCTCTATAAAAAGCAGCTTTTTGGTATAATGGATTGTTACCTTCATCTTTCTTTTCTTCAAGATAAGAAATGGCTCCAGCATAATCTTGCGAAGTTAAATAAGCGCTTAAAATTAATTCTTCAAGCTCTTTTTTATGTAATGATTTTGGATATTTTTTTAAATAATCCTGTAAAACTTCAGGAACACTTTTATATGGATTCCCAATTTCATAACTCAACTTAGCATAGTTCAAGTAAGCATCTTCTTGTAGTTGAGGTTTAAACTCCATTTGCGATGCATTTCTAAATGCATTTAATGCTTCCGATTTTTTGTCAAGGTTTAGATAACATTCAGCCAAATGATAATAAGCGTTTTGGGCAACAGCATTATCACCATTGATTATTCTATTGAAATATGAAATTGCATTCTTATAATCATCTTGCATATAATATGCGTACCCAAGCATGTAATAATCTGTATTGTTCCATTTACCACGAGTTCCTTTGTAGTTTTTTAAATGTGGAATCGCTTCAGTATATTTATTTAAATTAAAATAACTTTCACCTACAATTTTTGATATTTGTGAATGTTCATCCCTTTTTGTATTTTGCAATAAAGGTTCTCCTAATTCAATGGCTTTTTCAAATTTTCCACTTTTAAAGTTAATGTCTGATAAGTAATAAGACACATTCTTTTTATAAGATTTATCACCAGCAACTTGTCCTAAATATTCATTTGCAGTATCAAACTCATCATTAGAATAAGCAATGTATCCATAATAATATTTTGCTTGAGAGCCATATTCTTGTGAGTCTAAGAGTCTTTTGAAATAGGCTTTGGATTGTGAATAGTTTTTTGTTGCAAATAAAGAATATCCGTTCTTGAAGTTAAATTCTTCCTTTTGTTTGAGAGATAAGTTATTTACATTCGCTTTTTTATACCATTTTAAGGCATATGCATACTTTCTAACTTTGAAGTAATATTCTGCAGTTTCAAGAAAAGCATTATTTCTTTTAGTGCTTGTTGGGAATCTTTTTACAAACGCTAACATCAAATCGTCAGCACCTCTTTGATTCAATCTAATTGCGCAATTAGCAATATAATACTCGCAATTTGCTCTTAATTCAGTTGTGTTGTCAAACTCTTCTCTTATTTGATTAAATAACTGCTGTGAAGCAAGATAAGAGTTGTCTTTATACAACTCTATTGCGTGATTGTAATCTTTAAGTTCGTGTGTATAAATGACTGTTTTTTGCGAGAAAGTAATAGTAGATACTACTGAAAAACAGCATATTAAAATAATTTTTTTAAAATTCATCCTCAATAATTTTGAATATATAAAGTTACTGTAAACTTGTTACATAACTACAATGTATTAACGATAATTGTTATCAAAATTGCATACGAGTGAAAATAATTTTATGAGCAATCAGTAATTATTCGTTTAAGAGTTCATCCATTAGTTGATTAAACTCTTCAATATAATGTAAATAATAATCGCCAGTTGCAGGTCCAGAAAAACCAGTATGAATATTTCTAACGTTCCCTTTTTTGTCAATTATTATTGATGTTGGGAATGACATTACATGATTTAGCATTGGCAATGATTTTGCCGCATTTCCTTTTTTTGAAGTTCCAGCAATTAGATAATCATAACCAACATTATACGTCTTTCTCATTTTGTCAACACGTGCTTTTGCGTACTCAAAATCATCTTTATTTTCATAGGCCAATCCAATAATTTCAACGCCTCTATCTTTATTTTTTTCATACCAATCTGCATAAAACTTAGTTTCATCCATACAGTTTGGACACCAAGTCCCAAAGATTTGTAACACCACAACTTTGTTTTTATATTTTGGTGCGTCAAGGCTTACATTATTCCCTTCAAGGTTTGGAAATGAGAATTCAATTTTGTCAAATCCTTCTTTTAAAAAGGTTAATTTATTAGCATCAGGAAGTTCAGCAGTTGCATCTTTTTTTCCACTAAATTTTTGATGAAAGGTTTTTCCAGACCAAAAATTACCTTTTAATAAGGTGTCATTTTCTATAGTTCCTTTAAAATAAAACACGTGATTCCCGTCAAAAGCATATAGTTCGAAATTATTGTTTTCTATTTTTCCTTCAAGAAAACGATAGTCTCCAGTTTTAGTTAAAACGGTTCCTTTTAAAATATCATTTTCTGTCTTAAAAATGCCAATAGTTTTTTTTAAAGTTCCATCTTCTTTATGAAGATTTATCGTCCATTTTCCATCCATTATTTTAGACGTAGAGGCACTTTCTAGCCTATTTTTTTTGCCGAAAGTTGCTTTAAAAGGTAAAATGTAATCTTCTGCGTAATTCTTTGTGTAAGTTCCAGTAAGAGCGTTATTATTGATTTTCGCTTTAATAGTTGCATCAAAAATATGTAGTGCAAAAAATACAGAATCATTTTTTACAGTTACTTCTTTTATTTCAATCAAGTTGTCACCATCATGGAGATTTAGTTGATACTTGTTTTCTAATTTTATAACATCAAAAATAAAGGGTATTTGATTTTTTTGAGCGGTTATTTCACCTCGCCATGAACCAACTTTTAAGTCGCTTTTTTCAGGTTCATTTGCACAAGAAATAAATAAGATGATTGTTAAAATTGTAATTAGAAATTGAAAAGTATTTTTCATTTTTGATGTTTTGAGATAGATTCAAAGGTAACCAATTCAGTTAACTTTTATTAAAGTCGTTAATTTTTTTGAAAGGTTACGTAGAATACTTAAGTTTGTCTACAAATTATTTTATTTTCATGCAAGAACCAATCCTTTTTCTTAAAGACGCTTCAATTTTTCAACAAGATAGTTTGGTGCTATCTGATGTGAACGTTGAAATTAAAAAAGGAGAATTTATCTATTTGATTGGTAAAACGGGTAGTGGAAAAAGCAGTTTGATGAAAACATTATACGGCGATCTGTCTCTTCAAAAGGGAACAGGAGGAATTGTAGATTTCGATTTAACAAATTTAAAGGAAAAGCAGATTCCGTTTCTTAGAAGAAAATTAGGTGTTGTTTTTCAAGACTTTAAATTGTTGAATGATAGAAGTATAGAAGAGAATTTATTGTTTGTTTTGAAAGCGACTGGCTGGGACAATAAAGAAAGCATGAAAGCAAAAATTCAAGAAGTTTTAGAAAAAGTTGGAATGCATACAAAAGGATTTAAAATGCCTTTTGAAATTTCTGGAGGAGAGCAACAGCGTATTGCAATTGCAAGAGCCTTGTTGAATGATCCGGAACTTATTTTGGCTGATGAACCGACAGGAAATTTAGATCCAAGAACATCTATAGAAGTTATGGGAGTTCTGGAAGAGATCCATAAAAGTGGTAAAACTATTTTGATGGCGACTCATGATTATGCATTGATACTAAAATATCCACACCGAACTATAAAGTGTGAAGGTGGTGAGTTGTTTGAAGTTGTGCAACAAACCAATTGATAGATGTCTTTATCAATCTTAATACCAATTTATAATTACGATGTTAAAAACCTTGTGAATGCCTTGTATTCTCAATGTGTTGATTTAACTATAGATTTTGAAATTTTGTTGGTTGATGATTATTCTTTACAAGATTTCGATCACAAAAATAAAATACTACAATCACTTTCAAATGTAATTTATGAACGACTAGATATAAATATTGGAAGGTCGAAAATTAGAAATTATTTAGTTTCAAAATCAAATTATGATTCTTGTTTGATTCTTGATTGTGATCTTCAAGTTCAAGCGAATTTTGTCAAAAATTATGTTGAAGTTATTGATGGAGAAAGTGTCATAGTTGGAGGTCATGTTTATCAAAAAAATCAACCAAAAGATAGTTCTTTATTATTGCATTGGAAATATGGAACAGAGGTAGAGAGTAAGACTCTTTCTAAAAGGTTGTCTAAGCCTTATGATTCATTTATGACCAATAGTTTTTTGGTTCCAAAGCAACTATTTGAATCTGTAAATTTTGATGAAACTATAGAGCAGTATGGTCACGAGGATACCATATTCGGAGTAGATCTTGAGAAGGCTAAGATTAAAATAAAGCATATTGATAATCCTGTAATTCATTTGGGTTTAAAAACTGCAAAACGATTTTTAAAAGGTGAGAAAGAGGCAATTCAAAATTTAATTTTATTGTCTAATAATTCTAAGTATGAAAATGTATTGTATAAAAAGAGTCGATTGCTACACTATGAAAATTCGATACTTTTGAATAGTTATTATACAGTCATTTCTATGTATTATAAAAACAGATTGTATAAGAAGTTGTTGAGCGAAAAACCCTCTTTAAAAACGTTAAACTTTTGGAAGTTTTATAACTTGAAGAAGTTTCGGAATCAATTAAGTGATTGAAAAATAGTTTTTATTTTTTCTTTTTCAGTACTCCAATTCAATTCGTTTTTCGCTTTAATTAATGCTTCTTGGTAGTCATTTTTGAATATTTTTTGAATTTGTTGGGCAATTAATTTCGGTTCCCTTTCTGTTAGTATTTCACCTACTGAATAATCAATGATTATCCGCTTCATTTCAGGTAAATCTGATACTAAAATAGGGATTTCTGCATGTATGTAATCAAATGTTTTATTTGGTAAAGCATATCGATAATTTAACCCTAAATCTTCTTCAAAACTTATTCCTATAGTTGCTTGTAAAGTAATTTTTTTTAGTTCTTCCGGACTTTTTCTCCCTAAAAACTGAACTTTATTTTGCAATTTTAATTCCTCAACTTGTTGTTTTAATTTGTTTGAAATGTCACCATCTCCAACAATTATAAACTGAGTATTATCTAGATATTGCATAGATTGTATCATCAATTCAATACCTCGACCTAAATTTAATGCTCCTTGATAGATAATTTTTTTATCTTCATTTTTCACTGTCTTCTTTTCCGAAAACTCAGATTTTATAGGAAGGTTTTTAACGACTTTAAAGCGTGTATTGTATTTGTCATTATAATAATCGGCAATAGATTGACAAACGGTATAACAGTTTGTTAGTTTTGGAATAATTGCATTCTCAATTTTCAACCAAACTTTTTGAACTTTAGGTCTGTTTATTAACTCAGGAACTTCGGTGAAAAGTTCATGGCTGTCATAGACTAGTTTCTTGTTTTGCAATCTGCTAATTAGAAAATTAGGTAATAAAGTATCTAGATCATTTGCCAGCAAAACATCTTTTTTGGTAAAAAGTAATTTTAAAAATAAGCGCAGATTATATTCAGCATAAAATAGAATTCCCTTATTAAAAATGAGATTCATTCGAACCGTTTTATAATTTCTATTCAATGGAAGGCTGTTCGGTAGTTTTCTACCAATAAGTATAATTTCAAAACCCAACTCTCGCAAAGTTTCACATACTTTGTGAACTCTTTGGTCGGTTGCCAAGTCGTTGGTTACAGAAATCAGTACTCGTTTCAAATTAGATATTTAATAGGTGCAAGATAAAAATAAAAATCCACTCCAAAAAGGAAGTGGAAAATTGCTGTGATAAAGAGATAATGAGCGATACTTATCTATTAAATAAGTCGTTATTTAAAACACGCTTTTTGCAATTTGATGAATATTAGATGATTTTCCCATAGAGTAATAATGTAAAACAGGAACTCTCACACCAGATGACCTTTATTTCATTTTCCACCTGAGATGTAGCGTGTAATAAAGCAACCTCATATGGTCTAAAGTTTGTTGTAACTATAGGTTTTTTCGCATGATTCAAAGCCCATTTAACAATCTCTTTTGGAGATTTATCTTTTAATTTGATATTTAATGTGTCTAAATTCATTTCCCCCATTTTATTTTGTTCCAAGTACGCTCATGAAAATAGTAGAGAACTAATTTTGATGTTAATTCAACAATTCCAATTGAAAAAGCCAACGCTAATGTTCCTGTTATCAACCAAGAAATCATGACTGTAGTTATTGTGCCAATGACTCTCCAACTTATTGTTTTAACGATACTTCGCTTAATTTCCTCTTTAGATTTGGTTGAATTATTTTCAGTTTTGATGTTTATTTCTAAAGTTTTATCCATGTTTATTGTTTTAAATCTAATTACCCTATAGGTTTAGTAGACTAGTGTGCAAACATATATAAATAATTCTATATAAAAAAATTAAATAATTGAAAAAATAGAAGGTAATTTTATGAATTTAGCAATTAGACAAATCTGATAATGTCGTGTTTCTAAATATTTGAAGACTGTTATCTCTCACTTGAAGCATTAAGTTATGTACAGCGCATTTAGTTTCATCTGGACAGTCAGTACATTTCTCATAAAAGTTCAAACTAACACATGGAACCATAGCAATTGGGCCTTCTAAAATTCGCATTACAGTAGTCATTTGAATTTCTTTTGGATCTTTAAGAAGGTAGTAGCCGCCACCTTTACCTTTTTTGGATCCTAAAAGGCCATTTTTTCGAAGAGTTAATAGAATACTCTCTAAAAATTTAATTGATATATTCTCGCTTTCTGATATTATAGCTATTGAGATAGGATTTTTATTTTCCAATTTCGCTAAATAAGTTAGCGCCTTAATTCCGTATTTAGTTTTCTTAGAAAGCATATTACAAATATACTATTTTCTTAACTTTCAATCGCTTGTTTTAAATCATTAATAATATCATCTATATGTTCTAATCCAACTGAGATTCTCACCAATCCATCTGTAATTCCTGTTTCTAGTCTATCTTCTGTACTTAATTTATTATGTGTTGTTGATGCTGGATGTGTTATTATTGTTCTAGTATCACCAAGGTTTGCAGATAATGAGCATAATTTAATATTGTCTAAAAATTGTTTTCCTTTTTCAATGCCTCCTTTTATTTCAAAAGCAACAACATTACCTCCTAATTTCATTTGTTTTTTAGCAATTTCATATTGTGGATGTGATTTTAGGAATGGATATTTCACTTTATTCACATTAGGATGTTTCTCTAAAAACCCAGCAACTTTTAATGCGTTTTCACAATGTTTTTCAACTCTCACGGCAAGTGTTTCTAAACTTTTAGATAACACCCAAGCATTGAAAGGAGACATTGCAGGTCCGGTATTTCTTGAAAATAAATATATTTCTCTGATTAATTCTTCTTTTCCAACTGCAACTCCACCTAAAACTCGCCCTTGACCATCAATAAGTTTAGTAGCAGAATGAATCACAATATCCGCTCCAAATTTTATTGGATTTTGTAAATATGGTGTGGCGAAACAGTTATCAATAACTAATAGTAAATTATGCTTTTTTGCAATGCTATTTAGCAATTCTAAATCAAGAATATCTACCGCAGGATTGGTAGGGGATTCAGCATATAAAATTTTAGTATTTGGCTGTATTAGGCTTTCAATTTGATCAACCTCATTAATCTTAAAATAACTAGTATTTATATTCCATTTTGGTAAAAACTTGGTAAATAAAGAGTGTGTTGATCCAAATACCGACCTACAAGAAACAATATGGTCACCTGCATTTAATAGTGCTCCAAAAGTTGAGAAAACAGCAGACATTCCTGTTGCAAACGCATATCCTGATTCTGCACCTTCCATTGCAATAATTTTATTGACAAACTCTGAAGTGTTAGGGTTAGAAAACCGACTGTATAAGTTTCTGTCTTTTTCTTCAGCAAATGATGCACGCATTTCTTCAGAGTCTTCAAATACGAAACTAGAGGTTAAATACAGTGGAGTAGAATGCTCAGAAAATTGTGTCCTCTCTGATTGTATTCTTATGGCTGATGTTTCAAAATTATTTTCCATAGTTAACTTTTGTATTTTTTAGTTTTAAAAATTGGATTCAAGATGTTAAATAATTGATCAAATTCAATTAAAAAACCATCATGTCCGTGGATAGAATTAATTTCATAAATACTGACATTGTCTTTGACTTTTTTTAACTCTTCAAATGTGTTCCAGTTTTCTTCAGGTTTAAAGAACAAATCAGAATTGATAGTTATGATATGAATATGAGATGAAATATTAGATGCGACTTCTAAAAAGGAACCGCGATTATCAGTAATATCTATCGTCCTTAATATTTGATTCATCATTTTATATGCGCTGATATTAAATCGTTTGCTTAATTTTTCTCCATGGTAATTAAGCCAACTTTCAGTATTAAATAAGTAGTTATTTTTTTTACTTCTCTTGAACTTAGATGTAAATGATTCTGGAGTTCGATATAAAGTCATGGCATGCATTCTTGCATCCTTTAACGGTTGACTTGAATTATTTAAAATAGCGTCTTGAATATGACAGTTTGCAATTAACCAATCCGTTGATTTCCAATCAGTAGAAACGGGTATTAAATGTTTTATTAATTTTGGTTTGTGTGCAGCCAATTCCCAAGAAATCCCTCCGCCAACAGAACCACCAATAACAGCAAATAATTGATTAATATTTAATTGTTCAAGAGCAAGAGCGAATATTTTAGCGATATCTCGTGCTGTAAAATCTTTATAATTTTCAATTAAACTATCAGTGGTATTGTCGTGCCCATTTCCTGGAACATTAAATGCTAATATGCAGTAATCTCTTGTGTCAATACATTTATTCTCTCCTATCAATTCATTCCACCAACCATTTTCTCCGATAACTTCAGAATTACCTGTAAGAGCGTGATTGACTAAAATAATCTGCGCATCATTTATTGATCTCCCAAAAGTCTGGTAAGACAGTTTTATCGATACTGTCTTACCGCTTTTGGTGATGTACTTAGGAATATTTATATGCTTTAAACTTTCCATTTTCAATCCTTATGAAACCTGATATTGTTTTTCTACCGCTATTGTAACAGGTGTTTTGTTTTGCAAATTATCGTTTACAGGACACCTATTTTCAACAATTTTTAACCATTTGAAAAGAGTTTCAATATTGGCGTCTGTTTCTGGAATTAGGCTAAGGTTTATAGACTTAAACCCTGCTCTTTCATTGAGGGATGAGCCTAAAAGCCGATTAGGATTTAATTCGCCAGAAACTTCAATTTTTAAGTTCTTAATAACGAAACCTAGTTCTTTGGCAACAATATGTCCAATAACATTAACACAACCTGCTAATCCTGCAAGAATATATTCAACTGGATTGGCATCATCATCAGTTCCACCAAGATCAGTTGGTTCATCAACTACCAATGTGAATTGCCTTGTCTTTCCTATAAATTTGGTTGCAGAAGAACTCTCTCCTAAAACACTAAATTTTAAATCACTCATTTTTATTTTTATTAAATTTGAAACAAATACCTCTAAAAAAGACATCTGTTTATTAATTAAACAACACTAATATTATTAATTTTAAAGTGCCTTTTTCTATTTAACTTTAGCGAAGGCCGCTTTTAGATCCGCTTTTAAATCTTCAACATCTTCAATACCTACAGATAAACGGATTAAATCTCCAGAGACACCTGCTGCTTCTTGCGCTGCTTCATCCAACTGTTGATGAGTTGTACTTCCAGGATGAATTATCAATGATTTCGTATCTCCAATATTAGCAAGTAGCGAAAATAACTTTGTATTGTCTGCAATGTTTTTTGCTGCTTCAAAACCTCCTTTATGTCCAAAAGTCACAATTCCACTTTGTCCTTTTGATAAATATTTGTCAGCTAATTTTTTGTATTTATTACCTTCTAATCCTGGATAATTTACCCAAGCAATTTCATCTTGTCCTTCAAGCCATTTTGCAATTTCTAAAGCATTTTCACTATGCTGCTTTATTCTTAGAGGTAAAGTTTCTAATCCTTGAATAATTTGGAATGCATTAAACGGACTCAAGGCACCACCGAAATCTCTTAATCCTTCTAGGATCAATTTGAAAATATAGGATGCTGCTCCTAAAGTTTCGTGATATTTTAAACCGTGATATCCTGCTGAAGGTTCTGTAAATTCAGGAAATTTCCCATTAGTCCAATCAAAATTACCGCCATCAATTATTGCTCCACCAAGCGATGTTCCTTGTCCACCTATATATTTTGTCAACGAGTGAATTACAATATTTGCACCATGTTTAATCGGGTTCAATAAGGCTGGAGTTGCAACTGTATTATCTACAATAAAAGGGACTCCAGCAGCTTTAGAATGTACTGCAATCGCTTCGATATCTAGAACATCTAATTTTGGATTTCCTAATGATTCTACAAAAAAGGCTCTCGTGTTTTCTTGAACTGCAGTAGCGAAATTATCAGGATTAGATGCGTCTACAAATGTTGTTGTAATCCCTAATCTAGGAAGGGTAACACTTAATAAATTATAAGTTCCACCATATAGACTACTTGAGGCGACTATATGATCTCCTGCTTTTAAAAGTGTCAGTAATCCTGTAGAAATAGCCGCTGTTCCTGATGCAAAAACGACTGCGCCAATTCCACCTTCCAATGTTGCTAAGCGTTCTTGTAAAATTTGATTTGTTGGATTGTTTAAGCGCGTGTAAATAAATCCTAATTCTTTTAAAGAAAACAGATTTGCCGCATGATCCGAATCATTAAAAACATAAGATGTTGTTTGATAAATAGGAACAGCTCTTGTTCCTCCATTTGTTGCAAAATCATGTCCTGCATGTAATGCATTTGTTGCTAATTTTTGTGTACTCATTTTTCTAGTTTTTTTGAGTTAATAAATAAATTAAACCAAAAGTCAAATGCGCTTTATAAAAGCGTACCAAATAGAAAAATGTTATAAGAAAACACGTGATTACAGATGAGTAATTACGTTTGGTTATCTATCCAATTTCTGATAAATGAATCTGAAATTAAGTAGAATTTAGCACCTTCTTTGCTAAATGCAAAGGGTTGCTAAGGCTTCAAAGGGTCTAATCCCTCCACCTTTCTTGATAACATTTCAATAAAGTTTTGAACTTTCTGAATGCAAATATTGCGTTAGAAAAAGTTAATAACCAAATATTTCTGCAATTTATTTTTTAAAATAATAATAGTTTAATTTATAGAGGTGTTTATTGTTTTTTTATTAAAATACATCACTTTTTTTTATTAAATACATAAAACGGTGTAATCTGTAAAATCCTCATTAATACTTAATATAGGTACGTATCCTGTCTCTTATACACATCTCCGAGCCCACGAGACTAGGCATGAT
>OJBS01000090.1_pt1 | contig 45452 bp, 36 predicted proteins | sample 1590941 | NCBI WGS metagenome assembly OJBS01 (sample SAMN05416785, study PRJEB24817) | seawater metagenome | isolation source: Sea water | place: Canada:Atlantic | collected 2013-11 | reverse complement strand
AGATCTACACCTCTCTATTCGTCGGCAGCGTCAGATGTGTATAAGAGACAGGGCGTACGTCGCCGAAGGTACGGTTGGGGTTGTCGGTCAGGCAATCCACGATGGCCATGCAGTTGCCGGGGCCGAATCCTTCGTAGCGAGCAGGGGAAAAATCCTCACCAGCGCCACCCCGGGCTTTCTCGATGGCCTTCTCAATGACGTGCGCGGGCACCTGATCTTTCTTGGCACGGTCGATCAGGCCACGCAGGCTGAGGTTGGCATCCGGGTCCGGGCCGCCGGACTTGGCGCACACATAGATTTCGCGGCCGTACTTACTGTAGACCTTGGTTTTGGCGGCGGCCGTTTTGGCCATGGAGTCTTTGCGGTTTTGATAGGCTCTGCCCATTACGCTGCCTCAATTTCATTTTCAAAAGTGCGGATTTTACTCGACTACACAGGCCGGTGACAGCCTTATTTATCGAGGTTGTCGACGGCTCTTCCATGGTACCAAAGTGCCAGGGTTTCAGAACTTTCCGGTCAGGTACCGCAGAATGTGTTCGTGTTACGGTCGGAACATCGCCATTATCACCGAACGCGGAGATTGCCATGAGGTCCGTTCGAACATCGCTCATTGCAGCCGTGAGTTTGCTGCTGTTCACCGGAGCTCCGACAGTGGCAAACAGTGCCGAGCCGGATCAGCAGATGGGCGTGGCTCGGGAGATGATCCAGGTCCTGGAGGCCTATGCCGTCTACAAGATGGGCCAGTACGATCTGGCGTTCGAACGTTACCAGGCGCTTGCCGAAGCGGGGAGTCGGCAGGGTATGTATAACCTGGGCAATATGCACGCAGCCGGGCAAGGCACGGCACAGAGCGATTCGAAGGCTTTCGAGTGGTATCTGAGGGCAGCGGAGGCTGGCGACAAGCTGAGCATGTCCGAAGTGGCAAAGGCCTATGAAGCGGGCATTGGTACCAGGGCAGATCCGCAACTGGCCCGCCACTGGCGGGAGCGTGCCGCAACCGAAGATTGATCATTATCAACCTGCCACAATACCCCCGCCCAGCAACGAGTTCTTCAGTTGCTTACGCCAACTTGGGCACCCTGCGGATGCCCTTACGGATCCCCTGATCAAGAGCGGAGCTGACCAGTTTGCCGGTGAACGGCACGATGTCGTCAAAGGAAATGGTGTACTGGACGCGAGTCCTGCCATTGGCGGCATCGTCGAAGCGGATGCGACCGATATGGTTGCGGATGGGGCTCATGCTGGAAATGGTGTACTCAATAAGCAACCCCGGCTCGAAGGTAATGACGGTCTCTTCAAGGCCGATGGGGCCGATGCCGATCTTGCGGATGGACCCAAGGCCGTTGGGGTCGGCCTGGTCGCTGTCGCGAATGCGCTTCACTGGTGCTCCCAACAGCTTCCCGAAGCGCTCATGATCCGCAAACAGTGCAAACACACGGTTGCGCGGCACATCAAAGGTTTCGTCAATTTCAATCTTGTAGTTCGCCATGTATGAACTCTTCAGAGACGGTTTTCATCAGGGTATCCGGTTATGTGTTACAACAAAAGTGACGTGGTGGCAATGACCGAGCGTTGGCCCAAAAGGGCTGAATGACAGCCGAGCGACAGGTACACTGAGCCTCGTGGTGCATCAGTTATCATACCCCCAATACAGCCCGACAAGGTGCATGGACCCGCATGAACAACGATAACGAACAACCCGCACGCTCAGATCTCGCGACACCACTGAATGGCATCTTTGCGCTCGGGATACTCTATACCCTCTACGTCGCCCACCAGATTGTCCTGCCAATTGTCCTCGCGGTCCTGACCAGCCTGCTGTTGTTTCCCCTTGTCAAAAAAGCCTATGACAAAGCCGGGATCCCAAGGGTGCTCAGCTCATTGGTGTTGATCATCGTGGTGATCGCTGGTCTGGCGGGTGTTGGGGCGACCGTCGCAACGCCTGCCCTGGAGTGGGCACAGCAGGCGCCACAGGGGATCTCTCGACTGCTCATGGGTGAGAGCGGCATAAAAAGCCAGATTGATAAGGTCAACGAATCGGCAAAGAAAGTGGAAGAGTCGATGGACGAACTATCCAAAGACGAGAAGACCACAACCAACACTGTCGTCCTGAAAACTGACTCTTGGCGAAACCAGCTACTGAACAAGGCCCGTAACGGTGCGGCCGGCCTCGCACTTGCGCTGGCCCTGACCTATTTCCTGCTCGTGGGTGGTGACCGCATCATCCTCAACTTTGTGCGACAACTCCCGAAGCGACAGCGCCGCAACGTGCTCCAGATTGCCCGCGATTCCCAGCAACAGATCGCCCAGTATCTGGCGGTACTCAGCCTCAGCAACCTGCTGGTTGGCATCACCACCGGGCTCATCTGCTGGGCAGTGGGGCTTCCGGACCCAGCCGTTTGGGGGCTCGTTGCCGGCTTGGCCAGATTCATCCCTTATCTGGGCGTTATCCTGACCATCATCCTGCTTGCGGTTGTGTCTGCCACCAGCCTCGACACACTCTGGATAATGGCCATCGCCCCGCTCGGCTATTTGGCTCTTACCTCTACCGTCGGGTTTTTCATAGAGCCCTGGATCCACGGTTTCCGCATGGCGATCAATCCCGTCGTCATCTTCGTGTCCATCTTCTTCTGGGGCTGGTTGTGGGGCCCGGTTGGCGTGTTGCTGGCGGTCCCCCTGATGACCATCATTCAGGTGGTCCTCAAACAAATCCCGAAACTGCGGCCGATTTACAAGGTTATTGCCCGGTAAAAGCGGCCAGGGGGCCCTGACACTGCTGGGAATCTGGCCTATCCTGACCTGATATCCAGCAGAACAGGAGCAGAACGACCATGATCCAGAAGACCATGAAAGCCATGCTGCTCACCGGCCACGGTGGCGTCGAGAAACTGGAATACACCGAAGACGTGCCCATCCCCACCCCTGGTGCGGGAGAGGTGCTCGTCCAGGTCACCGCCACCGCCAAGAACAACACCGACCGCAAAGCCCGGGAGGGTCTTTACCCCACCAAGGATAAAGGCGACGTAACCTCCTTCCAGATGGGAGGCTCAGCCACGCTGACGTTCCCAAGAGTTCAAGGCGCGGACGTTGTTGGGCGTATCGTCGCCGTGGGGCAGGGTGTTGAGGATACGCGGATCGGCCAACGAGGCCTGCTGGACTTTAACCTCTACGCGGACGAGCGCCGGGATATCAACCTGACCCCGGACTACTACGGCCACGGCGCCGATGGTGGGTTCGCGGAATATATTGCTGTGCCTTCCGACCAGTTTCACCATGTCGAGAATGCCGGCCTGGCCGATGCCGAACTTGCCGCTATGGGCATGTGCTCCTATCAGACCGCCTTGCACATGCTCACATCCGCACGGGTAAAAGCGGGCGAGCACATCCTTGTGACCGGTGCCAGTGGTGGCGTTGGCACCGCCCTTATCCAGCTTTGCCGCATCATGGGGGCGATTCCCTATGCGCTGAGCCAGCGTGATAAGGCCGACCCTCTGCTCAAGCTTGGCGCCGAAGCCGTGCTGGACCGTTCCGACATGGACAACTTCACGGATCAGGTGCGGTCCGTCACTGGGGGGCGACCGATTGATGCCGTGATGGACCTGGCTGGCGGCGAGATGACCGACCAGTTTATCGACACCATGATCTTCGACATGAACAGCCGCGATGATTACCCAAGGCTCAGCATCGCGGGCGCCAGCGCCGGGAACGTCAGCGAAATCATGTGGACACGGATTTACCTGTATCAGGTGCAGGTGTTCGGCGTGTCACACGGCACCCGTGAAGAAGCGGAGCAATTGGTGGCCTGGATTCGCAGCGGTCAGCTGAAGCCGGTGCTGCATGCAGCTTTCAGACTTTCAGAGTTGCACGAAGCGGAACGCTACTTCGTCAATCGCAACAGCAACTACCTGGGCAAAATCGTAATCGTCCCGGATGCCCAATGGGCCGAACATGGTGCCCCGTTTGCCCTGGAGAAGTCCTAATGCGTCCCGAACTCAAACTGCAACTGATGGACACCCACGCCGGCGGGGATGTAAGCCGGATCGTGACTGGCGGGATTTGCCCGCTTCCGGGGGACACCGTGCGCGCCCAGATGGAATACCTGCGGGACAAGGCGGATGGCCTTCGCACGTTACTACTGGAAGAGCCCTACGGCATCCCGGAAATGTCCGTGGACCTGCTGGTGCCTCCCACGGACCCCGAGGCGGTCGCCGGTTATATCATCATGGAAGTGATGGGGTATCCGATTTACTCCGGTTCCAACACCATCTGTACCGCCACGGCCGTTCTGGAGAGTGGCATCGTCGCCAAGCGGGAAGGGTGGCAGAGCTTCGCGCTGGAAGCGCCTGCGGGCCTGGTCCACATCGACGCCCTTGTTCGGGACGGAGTTGTGGAAGCCATTACCTGCGGCGGGCTGCCCAGTTACATTGACACCTACCAGGCCAGCATCCACGTGCCCTCGATCGGTGACGTATCCTACAGCGTAGCCTACAGCGGCGGTTTCTACGCCCTGGTGGACGCGACGAGCCTTGGGTTTTCCCTGACCCTGGATGAAGAACGCAAACTCAGCGAATGCGCCTATCAGATAGTAGAGGCCATCCAGGCAGAACGCGGCTTCTCCCACTACACGCTGGGTGATGTCGGACCCTTACCCTTTCTCCATTTCATGGGGCCGGTTGAACAATTGTCGGATCATTCGTATCGCTCACGGTCGGCCACCTATGTGCATCCCGGAGTTATCTGCCGCAGCACCACCGGCACGGGTACTTCAGCACGGCTTGCGTTAATGAACTACGAGGGCAAAATCAGCCCGGGCGACCGACTGGAGACCGTCTCCCTGCGTGAAACCGGGTTTATCGGTGAATTCACTGGCGTGCGCCAGGAAGGGGAACATCAGGTGGTCGAGAATACCATCACCGGCAAGAGCTACGTGCTTAACCGGGCGGATATCATCGTAAACTGTGATGATCCGATGGTGGACTGTGGGGGGCTTACTCACATTCTTTTGTAGCCTGAGGTTTTGCGGGCGGATACGGGGGGTGGGGGTATTTTTTCTTCTGGAAAAAGAACTCGCTTTGCTCAGACATCTTTTTCCTTACCAGAAAAAATACCCCCACCCCCCTATCGACGTGCAGCTCAGGAATATCCAGAACCTTTCCAGTCGCTTTTTCTCTCTTCGCGCTTCGCGAACCCTCCGTGGTCAGCTCGGCGCGGGGTGGTATCTGGATTTTTCGCCAGAAAAAGATGTCCGAGCGAAGCGAGTTCTTTTTCAAGAAAAATACAGATGCCACCCCGCAAGCCCGCCCCCAAAACCATCAGGCTACGAAAGAGAAAGCAACTCCCAAAGCGTCAGGCAGTCTGAACCCGAACCCCCGAAACCTGACCAAGGGCAACTTCCGCCACCGTATGCAATTTCTCCAGTTGCGACTGGAGCATGGCAATCGGCCGGGTTCCCTCCAGGGTCAGGGTGATATCGAGATGCTCCCCGGCGGATTCCACCGCCATTGTTGCAATCCGGAAACCGCGAATACGGACCACCTGGCAAAGACGCTCCAGGGCGGCCGCTTCCTGCGACATGCGGCAGCTGATTTTATAGCTCGGTGTTGAGGACTGGCTTTGCGGTTTCATGCAACGTGTTCCTTTTTGTTGGTGCGTCGGGTTTCGTCGATCATTTCGCGGTTGCTGGCGCCGGGTTTGACGATGGGCCAAACGTTATCTTCACGGCTGATGGCCACATGCAAAAGCATCGGGCCGTTGTAGGCCAGGATAGTCTCAATGCCACGGCGGATCTGGTCAGTGCGGCTGATGTGCAATGCCGGGATGTCGAAGGCACGGGCCATGGCGACGAAGTCCGGGTTGTCGTCCAGGTTGATCTGGCTTTCACGATTGCCGTAGAACAGTTCTTGTTGCTGGCGCACCATGCCCAGGCACTGGTTGTCCATGACGATCAGTTTTACAGGCAGGTTATAGCGGCGGATAGTGGCCAGTTCCTGGGCGTTCATCATGAATGAGCCATCGCCCGTCACATTGATCACCGTACTATTGCGGTCGGCAAACTGGGCACCGATGGCGGCGGGCAGGCCAAAGCCCATAGTGCCCAGGCCGCCACTGGTGAGGTGGTGGCGAGGGTGGTCAAAGTCGTAGTGCTGGGCTACCCACATCTGGTGCTGGCCAACGTCGCAAGCGATCACGGTATCGTCGGGGGCAATTCGGGAGAGCTGGCGAACAAAAGCCGGGCCGGTGATCGGAGCCAGGGGTTCTTCGTTGTCGGCGGCGTGGAAGCCGCCGGTGGTGTACCAGGTTCGGCACTGTTTCTGCCAGTCGCCAATGTCCAGCGGCTCGTCTTGTAAGGCGTTGGTCAGTGTTTCGAGAATGTCATTCAGATCCCCCCGAATAGCCAGCTCGGTCGGGCGCAGTTTGTTGATCTCGGCGGCGTCGGCATCAATGTGGATCATCTTCGCGTTAGGGGCGAAGCCATCCAGGCTGCCAGTGGCGCGGTCGTCCAGGCGGGCACCGATAACCAGCAACAGGTCGCATTCATCCACGGCTTTGTTGGCCGCCCGGGAGCCGTGCATGCCCAGCATGCCCAGATTGTAAGGGTTGTGTTTTCCCGGGTTGCCGATGCCTTTGAGCGTTACCACCGCTGGCAGAGCGGCGGATTCAGCAAAAGTGCGAAAGCGGTCTTCAGCGTGTGCCAGGCTGATGCCGCCTCCGCTATAGAGTATGGGTTTGCGGGCCGCCCGCAGCATCGAGAGCGCTTCGGCCAGGTCCGGAAAGCTGGTCTCCCGTGGTTCGGGCCGGGGGAAGGGAGCATCGCTGATGTCAGCCAGCAGCAGGTCCTTGGGTACATCAATCCACACCGGCCCCGGCCGCCCACTTTGAGCCAGTTCCATGGCCTCTTCCATGATCGCGGGCAGGCTGTCTGCATCGTCAACCAGGTAGCTGTGTTTAACGATGCCCAACGTCATGCCCAGAACATCGGTTTCCTGGAAGGCGTCGGTACCGATCAGGCCGGAGGGAACTTGGCCGGTAATGACCAGCATCGGAATGGAATCCCGGTGGGCGTTGGCAACACCGGTGATCAGGTTGGTGGCGCCAGGGCCAGACGTGGCAATACAGACGCCGAGCCTGCCGCTTGCGCGGGCGTAGCCGTCGGCGGCCAGGGCGCAGGCCTGTTCGTGGCGGCACAGCACGTGTTCCACGCCGACATCGTCCACCAGCGCATCGTATAGCGGCATGATGCAGCCTCCCGGATACCCGAAAACCGTGCTGATGCTGTGGCGGTGGAACGCGTCAAGAATGTGCTGTGCGCCGTTCATGGTCGTTATTCCTTTTTCCTGATGCAAAAAAAAGCCCCCGGGACCTTTCGGTGCCGGGGGCTTTCGTGTGTTTGTCGAGTCTGTTTCTATCTCACCCGCTTGTCCACACAGAAGCCCCCGGACGGTACCACGACCACCAGGACTAGCTTCACAAGGACAACCACTGCGTTGAGATTCATAAAATGAGTATCTGCTCTGAATCTGTGAGAAATTTATGTGTAGAATCTACCCCACGAAAACAATCGGATGCAACCGTTTTCTGTCAGTTTTTAAAACGCGTGCCTGGACTGTAAACCGACATCACCCGAATGTAACTGCGAGCGATCAATGACCAAAGCAAAACTGGGATCTATCGGATTGTCCTTTCTGGTACTGGCCTTATTGGTTGTGTGGATGGCAACCGGTGACGTCAAGGAAGCACGGGATGAGGCGCCAGAGAACACACCTGAGGATGCCGTCAGTACGCCCTCCGTTCAGGTGGATGTGCTGAGGACAAGGCTTTACGAGCCCGGGTTGATGCTGCAGGGGCAGCTGGAACCCTGGCGAACTGTATCGATTGGTGCCCGGGTGGCCGGTACAGTAGAAGAGCTGATGGTGGAGCAGGGTGCCCAGGTTGAGGCAGGGGATGTCCTGCTTCGACTTTCCGAGGATGGCCGACGTACCTCGGTAGAACAATGGCAATCCCGCATTCGCAAACTGGAGGCCGATCTATCGGCTGCCCAGAAGCTCCGCTCCCGGAATCTCACCTCCGAATCTGAAGTATTGACCCTGCAAAGTGAATTGTCCGCGGCCAGGGCGGAACTCGCTCAGGCACGCCTTGCAGTTGACAACCTGGAGCCACGCGCTCCTTTTGACGGAACGGTGAATCGACGGGATGTTGATCTTGGTGACCTGGTCCAGGTCGGGTCACCACTGTTGGAGTTGGTGCGCGTTGATCGGCTGAAAGCGACGGGACAAATCCCGCAGCAGTCAGTGAGCGCCGTCGAAGAGGGGCAGGCCGTGACCATTCGCACGTTGGATGGCGACAGCCTGGAGGGCGTGGTGAATTTCGTGGCCAGTGCCGCAGACCCTGACACCCGCAGTTTCCCGGTGGAAGTGACCATAGACAACCCGGAACGTAAGCGGGTTGCCGGCGGTAGTGCCACGCTGCGCATTGCTTTGCCGGAAGTGGAGGCGATGTTCATTTCGCCGGCCTATCTCAGTCTTGGGGATGATGGTCGGCCCGGTGTTCGCTATGTGGGCGACAATAACGAAGTGGTGTTTACCACGGTCAAACTGCTGAACGTCACTACGGACGGCGCCTGGGTCACGGGCCTGCCGGATGAAATCCGCTTGATTACCCGGGGGGCGGGTTTTGTATCCATCGGGCAGCAGGTACGCCCGGTTGATCGTGATTCGGACCGGGGCTGACCGATATGCGAACCTTGATTTTCGCCGCTCTCGACCGCAGCCGAACCACCCTTCTGACACTGGCTTTCCTGATTCTGGGCGGAATCGCGGCTTTTCAGACCATCCCCAAAGAGGCAAATCCGGACATCACCATCCCGATGATCTATGTGTCAATGACACTGGAGGGAATAAGCCCGGAGGATGGTGAGCGCCTGCTTATACGGCCCATGGAGCAGGAGTTGCGCTCTCTCGAGGGCGTCAAGGAGATGCGAGGTACGGCATCGGAGGGCCACGCCTCGGTGATGTTGGAATTTGATGCCGGGTTTGACCCCGATATAGCGCTTCAGGATGTTCGGGAAAAGGTAGACACCGCCCGCAGTAAACTGCCTCAGGAAGCGGACGAGCCACGGGTGAACGAAATCAACGTGGCGCTTTTCCCGGTAATGTCGGTCGGCCTGTCGGGGCCGCTGTCAGAGCGGGAACTGGTGACGGTTGCCCGGGGTATGCAGGACGCCATCGAAGGCATCCCGGAAGTGCTGGAAGTGGACATTGGCGGTGACAGGGAAGACCTCCTCGAGATCGTAGTTGATCCCCAGGTGCTTGAAAGCTATGGCGTCGACTTTGATCAGTTGGCGACGTTGGTCACTCGTAACAATCAACTGGTTGCTGCCGGAAGCCTGGATACCGGTGCGGGTCGCATGACCATGAAGGTTCCGGGCGTTATTGAATCCGTGGAGGATGTCATGGCCATGCCGGTTAAGGTGGGCGGTGACACCGTTGTGACGTTTGGCGACGTGGCGATGCTGCAGCGTACCTTCAAGGACCCGAGAGGGTTCGCCAGGATCAATGGTGAACCGGCGCTGGTGCTGGAAATTTCCAAGCGCACCGGCGCCAACATCATCGAAACCGTGGAAAAGGTGAAAGCTCTGATTGACAGTGCTGGACCGCAACTGCCTGATGAGCTGGAAGTTCGTTACATTATGGACCAGTCCGGTGACGTGCGGGACATTCTAAGCGACTTGCTTAACAACGTGCTGACCGCCATCGTGCTGGTAATCGTCCTGATTATAGCCGCCATGGGCCCCCGTTCTGCCCTGTTGGTGGGACTCACCATTCCCGGTGCGTTCCTGACCGGTATCCTGGTGATCTGGGGCATGGGCTTCACCCTGAATATTGTGGTTCTGTTCAGCCTCATACTGGTGGCTGGCATGCTGGTGGACGGAGCCATCGTGGTGTCGGAGCTTGCCGACAGGAACCTCTCCGAGGGCCAGAGCGTGAAGTCTGCATGGGGCGAGGCGGCCAGCCGCATGGCCTGGCCCATCATCGCGTCAACCGCCACCACGCTGGCGGTTTTCATTCCCCTATTGTTCTGGCCGGGCGTGGTTGGCGAGTTCATGAGCTTTTTGCCCACCACCGTCATCATCTGCCTGACCGCCTCGTTGGCCATGGCTCTCGTATTTTTGCCGGTCCTTGGCAGCATCAGCGGCGGAAAGCGCCGTCCCCAGTCTGCGATCAGTGGTCGGATGACGGACGTCTACCGTGGTTTTCTTGGGCGATTGCTGGCAAAGCCGGGGTTTACACTGCTTGGCGTGCTTGGCGTCGTTGTGGTGATCTATGCGGCCTATGGCAAGTTCAACCACGGTGTTGAATTTTTCCCGAGCGTGGAGCCGGATTCAGCACAGGTACATGTCAGGGCCAGAGGCGATCTGTCTGTGCAGGAGCGCGATGCCATCGTTCGACAGGTCGAGCAGCGTTTACAGGGAATGCCGGAGGTGAAAGCCCTCTATGCTCGCTCAATGGTCAGTCCCGGAAATCAGATGGCGCCAGACGTCATCGGTGTGCTGCAGTTCCAGTTCACGGACTGGTTTGAGCGACGGCCAGCGACACAGATACTGGAAGATTTCCGCTCACTCACTGCGGACATTCCCGGCATCGAACTGGAGTTTCGCAAGCGGGAGGGCGGTCCCGCGGATGGCAAGCCCATTGAGCTTATGGTCAGCAGTATGGACAGCGACAAACTGGAGCAGTATGTCGCTCTTATCCGGGAGCGAATGTCTGACATTGATGGCTTCGTGGATGTCGAAGACGACCGTAGCCTTCCGGGCATCGAATGGCGCCTGAACGTCGACCGCTCAGCCGCCGCCCGATTTGGCTCAGACGTGCTCAGTGTTGGTAGTGCGGTGCGACTGATTACCAACGGACTGGTGCTCGCTACCTATCGTCCTGAGGACGTGCGCGACGAAGTCGATATCGCCGTGAGAGTGCCCAATAATTGGCGGGAGCTGGATCAATTCCAGCGCCAGACGATTAACACCAGCCGCGGGCAGGTGCCGCTCTCGGAGTTTGTTGAGCTGGCTCCCGGTGACAAGATTGGCAGCATTACCCGGGTAGACGGACAGCGCACCATTACGATCAAGTCCGAGATAGAGCCGGGGCGCCGTGCGGACGAACTTCTGATGGCGCTGCAGCAGCAAATGCCTGAAACGCCCGAGGGTGTGTCCGTCCGATTTGCAGGCGAAAATGAGGACCAGGAGCAGGCCTCGAATTTCCTGGCATCGGCGTTTCTGGTCGCCATTGCCCTGATGCTGTTGATCCTGGTGACCCAGTTCAATTCGCTCTATCAGACCATGCTCATTCTATCGGCCATTGTGCTTTCAACGGCGGGCGTGTTGCTTGGCCTTCTGCTGAACGGGCAGTCGTTCGGAATCGTGATGGTGGGTATGGGTATCATTGCCCTTGCGGGCATCGTGGTGAACAACAACATCATTCTGATCGACACCTATAACCAGATGCGCCGAAGCGGTATGGCGGCCTTTGAGGCCGCGTTGGAAACCGGATGTCTGCGCCTGCGACCGGTATTGCTGACGGCCATCACCACCATACTCGGGTTGATGCCAATGGTGCTCGGGGTAAACGTGGATCTCCTAACGCCATCGCTCGGCATCGGTGCTCCATCCACGCAATGGTGGACCCAGCTATCCAGCGCCATCGCAGGCGGGTTGGCGTTTGCAACGGTGCTCACGCTGTTGTTGACCCCTGCACTGCTGGTTCTGGGAGACAAAGTAGGGCGGGCATTCAAGTCAGCTACCGCTGATCACTCCAGCGACGCATGACATCTGAACTGTATCGTCAGGGCAGTGGAAAAAACTCATCCATGAGAGCGTTGAACGGCAGAGGCCTACTGTATCGATAGCCCTGCAGATAGTCACAGCCCTGCCGGAAAAGCCACTGTTCATGAGCTTCGGTTTCGACGCCTTCGGCCACGACCGAGAGCCCAAGGCCCCGCGTCAGGCCGAGAATTGACAGGGTAATGGCGCAGTCGTCTTCGTCGTCTGGCAGTTGGCTGATAAAGGAACGGTCAATCTTGATCCGCGAGAAGGGAAGACTCTTGAGACGGGAGAGCGACGAATAACCGGTTCCAAAGTCGTCTATGGACAGGCTTGCACCGTCGGCGACTAGCTCTTTCAGAGTACGGGTCAGTGAGCTGAAATCCCCTTGAATGGAATCTTCGGTTACCTCGAAATGCAATGCGCTGACCGGCACGCTGTGTTCACGGCAGGTTCCCCGGATCAGGCTGGGCAGTTCCGCCACCGACACCTGCTCGGCCGCCAGGTTGACTGAAATCTCTGGCAGCGTGATGCTCTGATTGTGGGCCTGTTGCCAGTGTTCGCATACGCGGCGGAGCACACACTCCCCCAACGCATACATCAGGCCACCGCTTCTGGCTATATCCAGAAACTCAATGGGTGGCAGCCAGCCGCGTTGCGGGTGCTTCCAGCGCACCAGTGCTTCCAGCGCACCAGTGCTTCCAGGGACTCTACTTTCAACCCGGAGGTGTTCAAGATGGGCTGGTAGAACACGTCCAAAGTGTGGTCGCTGATGGCCACCCGTAATTCGTTTTCCAGGGCGAAGCGGGAACGGGCCGTTGTCTGGATGCTGGAGTCAAAGAAGCAGGCCTGGTTCCGGCCTCGCTGCTTGGCGTTGTACATGGCGGCTTCGGCGCCTCGTAACAGATCTTCGGTGGTTTGAAAGTCTCCGGGCAGGTGACAGATACCAAGACTTGCGCCAACGTTGATGGCGTGGCCGGTGAGACGGATGGGCTTGTTAATCTCCTGCCGTATCCGTGAGGCAGTCAGTTCCAGAGAGTCCCGCATGGTGTGGTTGCGCACAATCAGGGCGTACTCATCGCCGGCAATCCTGGCCAATAGATCCTTACCCGGAACGGAGAGTTTTTTCAGTCGGCGGCCGACTTCGGCAATAACGTCGTCTCCTACCTGCGGCCCAAGCCCATCGTTAATGGATTTCAGACGATCCACATCAATCCATATCAGGGCCAGACTACCAAGACCCCGTCGCTCTATTTTACCGGCAAGATGGCCGATACGGCCTCGAAGGGAGTCGATGTTTGATAGCCCGGTCAGTGAATCGTAACGGGTGACGTATTCGAGTGCGCGTTGCGAGTCGAGCCAGGCTTCGTAGGTATTGATCAGACTGATGGTGTCGGCAATGGCGACGACAAAGGAGATTTCCGGCAGGGTCCACTGACGTCTGCGCGTTGATTCCAGGCAAACAACGCCGCTAAGCCGGGCACCATCAAACACCGGTGCGTCAAGCATTGACATTATGTTGAGGGGGGCCAGGTACCCAGGCGTGAAGGCCCAGGTTCGGGGATCGTTCTGCGCGTCTTGGACGGAAATGATGCGCTCGGTTTCGAGGGCCGAGAAGTACTCCGGATTATAGGACTTGTAAAGGCTGGAGGTTTCACCGGTGGCCGAGTCTCTGGTATGAAGCCACTCGGATTCAATGCGATCACGTTCCTCCGGGAACTGCCAGACACTGACCCGGTCAACGTCGAGCAGCGTCGCACAGAGCGCCGTCAGGTCTGCGAGTTTCTGCGGGCGTTTCTTGTCGACAAACGCGGGACTGTGGCTGAGTTCCGTCAGTGCCTTGTGAAAGGTCACGAAGGTGTCCGTATCGGGCATAGTCTCTGGCTGTCTGTTTCGGGAACGATAGTAAGTTTACGACAATAAGTAGCGATTGGCCGTCTTTGCGCCAGCAGCTTCCATTCCCCGACTCTCTCATATTCGCCCCTGGCCGTGATACTGTCCATTTCGAAGTCATGAGGGGCGTGGATGGAAACCGGTTGTCACTTGTGAACCCCTGTCCGTTCAGGGAGCGGAACCCGCCACCAATTGATCGGGACGCTGGTCTATTCTAGGCCAACCCGCGGCGTCCTCCAGCAAGAACGCCAGTTCCAGCAGTGTCTGCTCACCCCCATGCTTGCCCATCAGTTGAATGGAGACCGGCAGGCCGTGCTCATTTAGGCTGGCTGGTAGCGAAATAGCGGGTGCACCAGTGGCGTTGGCCAACGGTGTGAAGCTCACATATCGGGTCAGGCGGTCAAAAAGGGTTTCAAAATTAACCGTGGGGCTCAGGTAGCCGATCTCGGGCGTGGTGTGACCGAGTACCGGCGTGAGAATGGCATCGTAACTGGCCATGGTCCGGGCGTAGTCGTGATACGACCGGTGCAGGCGCCAGAGCGCAGCAGGCAATTTGTAGAACTGCCTCCTGAAGGCCTTGTCCAGGCCAAGGGTCAGCCCGTCCAGTCGTGACTTGTCAAAACTTGGATGAATTAACCGCTTGCCATTGGCGCGCACGCCGAAGGCCAGCATTCCCCAATAGAGCGCGAAATCATCGGGGAAAGAGGAGGCAACGGGAATTCCCATCGGTTCCACCCTGTGCCCCAGCTTTTCCAGCAACTGCGCCGTGTTTTCAACGGCAGCGCGCGTTTGCATGTCCGTGGCGTGACCATTAATGGAGTCGGTCACCAGGCCAATCCTGAGTGGCCGCGTGGCGGGCCCTTCTACCTTTCCAATGGCCGGGAGTTTCGGGTTCCGGAAGAAGCGTTCCGCTCCGCAATAGAAGTTGGCGGTGTCCCTGACCGTGCGTGTTACGACACCATCACTGACGATATTGATGGGTAGTGTTTTAGCCGCATCGTTATCGATCAGCCGCCCCCGGGTTGGTTTCAACCCCACCAGCCCGCAACAGGCGGCCGGAATGCGGATGGAGCCACCGCCATCGTTGGCGTGGGCGATCGGGACAACACCTGCCGCAACCAGTGCTGCGGAACCTCCTGACGAAGCGCCGGTGGAGTATTGAAGGTGCCAAGGGTTGCGGCTCGGGCTGCCATGAGCGGGTTCTGTGGTGGCGTTGAAACCGAACTCAGGCAGAGTGCTTTTGCCAAAACACACCAGGCCCTGAGCCAGCAACTGGCGGGCCAAAGGGCTGGTTTTGTCCGCCGGATAGGAACCGATGGCTGCGGTGCCATGGGAGGTGGGGAACCCTTTTACCTCGGTGTTGTCCTTGATTACCGTAGGGACTCCCGAAAACAAGCCAGGTCCGTTTTTCCCGGAACGGACTTCAGTCGCGATGAGTTCCGCATTATCAGGAATGGTAGCGACTAGACCATGGATAACGGGTTCTGCCAGCCGCGCCCGTGCCAGGGTTGCCACAAGCACTTCGTCTGGTGAGGCGTCGCCGTTGCGAATCAGTTCGGCCAGCGCGGTGGCATCATGCCGGTCAAGTAGATCGTCACTGAACGTGTGCAGGGATTGTGCTTGAGACTGGATGGTCAAGGCGGATACTCCGTGTTGGCTCCGGGGCTGCATCCACTGTATACAAAGACTAAACGTGATGATATGTCATATCAGGAAATTGCATCGCTCTGCACAAAAGGTAAGAATCCAGTTTCAGACCGTTTTGACAGGCGATAAGCTTGTTCTGGCCACCATCACAGTAATAAGCGAATTTAATGATTCCCCTGGACACTTTCGACTCATTTTCCGAACCACTCGTCCGATACTTTCTCGGCAGTTTCTTCCTGTTGATCGGCCTCCAGTTCACGGCACGAAGCCTCGGCCTCCACGCCAGGATGGGGTTTTCCTTTATAAACTACGGCGAGCGGGCCACTGCCGGATGGTGGCACAGGCACATTTTCAATGTTTTTCGGGCTTCAATCCTGGCGGTGGTTTTAGCACGTGTCTTTGTGGATATTGACTCCTGGCTGGGCGTTTTCGATGCGCTCTACCATGGGCCGGTACTGGTCATGGGAATGGTGCTCCTGTTGCTGTCGTTCAGCCTGGTCAATTATCTACAGGCTTATATGCACGAGGATTGGCGTTCGGGTGTTGACCCAAAACAGGATCGCCACCTGCTCACTGGTGGTCCTTATCGTCGCAGCCGAAACCCAGTGTTCATGGCGGTTATGCTCGGCCAGTTGGGCTTTTTTCTGGCGCTGCCTTCGGTGTTTTCGCTGGTATGCCTGGTTGCGGGCGTAATGGTATTGGTCAGGCAGGCGAGGGTGGAGGAAAAGGCCCTCGCCGAGTTATTCGGCGAGGCTTACGAGGCCTATCGCAGGCGCGTGCCTCGCTGGCTGTAGGTCTGGCTCGCCGGGACTTTAGTCTCGGGCTTCCTTGACCACGTCGTAGGCGTGACTGATTTCACGGGTGCGCTCTTCCGCCATTTCCCGCATGCTTTCAGGCAGGCCACGCCCGGCCAGTTTGTCCGGATGATTTTCACTCATCAGTTTGCGGTAAGCTTTCTTGATTTCGGCGTCGCTGGCGGAAGGCGAAACCCCGAGAACCTTGTAGGCATCATCAATCTGGCTGGCGGACGATGCCTGGCCTGCGGCGCCAGACTGGCCGGCGTGGGCGCCCCTCAACATGGCTTCCAACTGGTCTACCTGAGCCTCGGGCAGTCCCAGGCCCCGGGCAATACGCACCAGCATCTCATGTTCGGCCGGGTGGACCACACCATCGGCGGCAACGGCAGACACCTGTACCTGAAGGAACATCTGCAGTAATGCGGGCTGGCGGCCACTCACCCGCAAGAAGTGTTGCAGTTCCGCATCCAGGTCGAAGTCATTGGCCTTGCCCCGGTTGAAGGCTGCCTTGGCGCGCTCCCGGTGTTCGCCGGAGAGACGAAACCGGTCGAACAGGCGTTCCGCCACCTGAATCTCATCGCGAGTGACAACGCCATCGGCTTTGCACAGGGCGCCCATCACCGCAAACACGGATTCCAGGAAGTCCGTCTGCACATTGCGCAGTTTTTGCCACAGACGGCTCTTGATGTATCGAGTCAACAGTACGCCTGCCACAGCGCCAATCAGAAGGCCGGGAAAGCGGCCGAACAGGTAGCCGATCAAACCGCCGATAAACAGGCCGAACATGTCAGTGTCCTTTTCAAGTGTTTAAAACTGCGCAAAGTATACGGGTTTCGGCGAAGAATTCGAAAACAACCCGTCGCGATGGAGGAATGTTCATGTCAGAAAGCGTTCCTCATTCACGGTATCAATCTGCTCCGGGCGCAAGTGTTGCTCCGCGTATCGGCGATATACGCCGGAACGAACAAACAATTCGAACACTTCTCGGTCGATGTGCTCTTCATCCACCATTCTCTGCATGATGGCCAGGGATTCGGTCAGTGTCTTGCCCTCCTTGTAGGGGCGGTCCACGGCGGTCAGCGCCTCGAAAATATCCGCCACCGCCATGATCCGCTCGGGAATGCCCATGTCGTCTGCGTTCAGCCGGCAGGGGTAACCTTGTCCATCCATGCGTTCATGGTGGGTGCCTGCCAGGTGGGGCACGTTTGCCAGCCTGTCAGGCAGGGGCAGGGCGTCCAGCATGCAGATGGTTTGTACGATGTGGTCGTTGATCCGGAAGCGTTCCTCGGGGGTCAGGGTTCCTTTTGCCACGGTCAGGTTGTGGAGCTCACCCTGATTGACGGCATGTTCTGGAAGTGTCATGTCGAATCCCCACCGGTTCCGTGGGTCGTCTTTGGTGACGGGCGGTTTATGCTCACCCCAGGGACGAAGGTGGCCGGGTTTGTCTGCCAGCAGAGATTCGGTAGCAGGTGGCGTCTGCTCCGGTGTGCCAGTAAGCACCTGTTTTTCGTCGCCGGACAATCCCAGCCTGTCACTGAAATGACGCACCCAGGTGCGTTGGCCGATCTGTCGGATGTGCTCTATGTCGTCCTCCGACATGAATTCGCCACCAGTGTTGGCATTGGCCACTGCGCGAAAGGCTCCCTGCAGCTCTTTTTGTTCCAGGTCTCGATCGGTTTCCGCCTGCTGAGCACTATCGCCAGCCAGTTGCCTTTTCAGGCATCGGATCTCCGCATCCCGGTGCAGAACTTCAAAGCGGGTGCGAATCTCATGGATGCGGTTGTAGATCGTTTCCAGTTTGACCGCCTTGTCCACCACATGCTCGGGGCTGGTGATCTTTCCACAGTCGTGAAGCCACGCTGCCAGGTGGAACTCGTAGCGCTCGTCGTCGTTCATGGTGAAGTTGGCAAAGGGTTCTGCGGGGCTTTGGATGGCTTCATCCACCATCATCTGGGCGAGTTTGGGTACGCGGTCGCAGTGGCCACCCGTATACGGTGACTTGGCATCAATGGCGTTGGCAACCAGGCGAATGATGCCCTCAAGCAACGCCTGCTGGCTTTCAATCAGTTCACGGGTTTCGATCGCGACGGCGGCCGAGCCGGCGATCTCATCGACGAATACGATGAGATCATCGCTAAGATGGGTGTGCTCACCATGCTCCATTTCGATAACCAGGGCCCCAATCAACTGTTTGCGACGGTTCCTGAGAATGGCGAACACCGAGTGGCCGGAAAGTGTGTGACGAAGGGCCCGAATCACTTCGTTGTCGTCGTCTGTGGCGTTGACGCCAGAGATGGTTTCAGGCGGGTGTATGCCACGGTCTACGGCTAACGAGAGCTCGCTATTCTGGCGGCTCATCAGGTAGATAGCTCCCCGGGTCTGCCCGAGAATGTGAACGATCTGTGCAAGGATATCCTGCAAAAGGCTATCCAGGTCCTGGCCCCGATTGAGTGCGGTCGCAATGCTTTGGAAGCTGCGGATCGTACTGGCCATATCGTCCAGGGCGACGCTAAGTTGACGCGCCTCGCGAATATGGGAATCAACGGAAATGGGCGTGTCGAAACGAAAACGGGAGAGTGCCCCCACTCGGCGTGTCAGCAATTCCAGCGGCCTGCCCACACGACGACCCAGGAACCAGCCGATGACCAGCAACAGAAGTGCAATGGCACTTGCCAGGATGGTCTGACGGGTCAAAGCGGCCCAGACATCAGCCAATAGTTCGTCGGCGGGAATGGCCACGGCGATTTTCAGGTTCTCCCGGTCCAGGGACTCAAGGGGTTCCGTCATGCCGTACCAGTCCCGGTTTTCAGTGGTATAGCGGTTTACCAATTCACTCGTGGCTTGCTTGCTATCGCTTTCCAGGACGGCGTTGATGGCTCCGTCATTCAGTCCCTGTGGCTTTGCTGTGTTGGATGTTGTCCCGCTGTTGGTGGCGTCGGGCCCTGTGTAGGCCAGGGGGGAACCTTCGGCGTTGACAATGGCAATGCGGGTGCCGGGCGTCTGCCGCAGTTCGGCTAGTTGCGTACCCAGGTCGGTAACAGTTACATCGATGCCAAACACGGTATTGCCGTCCATGCCCTTCGCACCGGCTTGTCGTCGGGAAAGGGTCAAGCCGGTTTCACCCGTGGTAAAGAAGACATAGGGTGCGGTCAGTTTCGTGTTGCCGGAGGCATCGGCGAGCTCGTACCAGCCACGGTCTCGAGGATCAAAGTGGTAGTCGGATGGGGTACGGCTTTCCAGAAGGATGCGGCTGGCATCGTAGAAGTGCCACACGGATTGCGACTTTCCATCCGCGGCCCTGGTGATGGACTGGAGCAGGTACTGCGCATTGGTGGGTGCGTCTGGAAACTGCATGGCGCCAGAGCTGCGTATCTTTCGTAGCAGGAAAAAATCGCCATTGGCATAGCCAGCGTAAACGGCACTGACGATGTCGCTGCTGTCGAGAATGTCGGCGACAACCGGCAGTCTTACCAGGCGTTGTTCCAATGTGTCGGCGATGGCCAGAGGGTCGTGGCTGAGGACCGCGAGAGCGGTTGACGGCGGGTCGGTGATGGCACGGATACGGTCATCCACACTGACGGCAAGCTGATGGGCCGTGGCACTGGCGGCAGTAATTTTCGCGTTTTCCATGCCGCGAAAGCTTTGGCTGACCAGTACAATGGTGAGTACCAGCATGCCGAGGGTGATCGCGGAGGCTATCAGAAAGGCAAGCGACACCTGCGCTGACTGGCGATTTCGACGCATAGTTCATCCTTAAACGGTGGTCTGGTGTATCAAAGCGCAGGGTGCTGCACTGACCCAAGGGTAGACGTTAAACTCCCGGTTTTCCTGATCATACGGTGAGCGCCCAATGACTATGGATTTGTTCGAGTCATCTTCATCAGAGCCCTGGGTCGAGCCGCTCTGCGATGGAGCGGTTGTCCTTCGCCGTTTTGCCCAGGCCAACGCCAGCGAATTGCTGGAGGCGATCTCCGGCGTGGCGGAACAGGCTCCGTATAGGCAAATGCAGACGCCCGGTGGCCACACCATGTCGGTGGCGATGACCTGTTGCGGAGACTGGGGCTGGGTGACGGACGCACAGGGCTACCGGTATGAGCGAAACGATCCGTTTTCAGGGGAACCCTGGCCGTTGATGCCGGCCGTGTTTCGGTCTCTGGCGGCCAAGGCAGCAAGCGCAGGGGGCTATTCGGGTTTCAATCCAGACGCCTGCCTGGTGAACCGCTATGCACCTGGCGCCAAAATGGGTCTCCACCAGGACAAAGATGAAGAGGATTTCCATCAACCGATCGTTTCTGTGTCCCTGGGTACTCCGGTCATGTTCCAGTTCGGAGGCGCCCGGCGTAGTGACCGACCACAGCGAGTGCCCCTTGAGCATGGTGATGTGGTGGTCTGGGGAGGCCCGGCGCGGCTCCGCTACCATGGCGTGTTAACGCTCAAGCAGGCACAGCATTCGTTGACGGGCGCCTGCCGTTACAACCTGACGTTTCGCCGTGCGCGGTAATGGTGGGTGATGGCACCCTCCAGCGTGGTGGTCAAACGCTGTAGCAACTCCCCGCTGTGTCGCCAGAAGTGCCAATAGAGGGGCACTTTCAGCTCATGACCCGGTGCAAGGTTGACCAGGCCCCCATTGTCCAGCCAATGACTGGCCTGGATTTGCGGAATCATGCCGTAGCCCATGCCGGCCCTGGCAAGCTGGACGAAACCTTCGGAGGAGGGGCACAAATGGTAGGGGAAACGGCCGTGGTAGCCACAGCCGGCCATGAATCGGTGCTGTAGCTGGTCGTTGGGGCCAAATACAATAGCCGGAGAGGTGGCGAAAGCTTCTGGTGTGATGCCATCCGGAAAAAACTGGCGAACATACTGTGGGGTCGCCAGCGGCATGTAGGTCATTTCCCCCAGTGCCACGCAACGCCCGCCAGCAATGGGCTGGCTGCTGCTGCACAGACAGGCGGCCACATCGCCATCGCGCATCCGCTTCAGGCCTACGTCCTGGTCCTCAATAACCAGATCCAGCAATAAACCCTCCCGGCTGCAGAACTCCCCAACCACAGCGGCCCACCAGGTGGCCAGGCTGTCGGCGTTGATAGCGATACGCAGGCGGGTGGTGTCCTCGGCAAGGGCGGGTATGGTTTTGCGCAGGTCCCTTTCCAGAAGCTGTACCTGCTGGAAGTGGTTCAGCAGCTTGTTCCCGGCCGGCGTTGCCTGCAGTTCCGGGTGCCGGACCAGAACCGGCTGGCCCAGGCGTACTTCAAGTGACTTGATGCGTTGTGATACGGCGGATTGCGTGAGCCCGAGTATCTCCCCGGCACGCTCAAACCCACCGTTCTCGATCACCGCGGCAAGTGCCTGCAGAAGCTTGTAATCCAACATAAGAAATATTCATGGGATATAAGGTTTATGATTTTTAAGTATAGCCCTTACCCCTTAAGCTTCCAGCAAATTCGGAGGGAAATATGCTGACAAGTTATCTGACAGGGCTGCTGGTGTGTGGAGGCATCATCATTGCGATTGGCGCTCAGAACGCCTACATCCTGGGGCAGGCGATTCGCCGGGAACATCATTGGTATTGCGCTGGCATTTGCATGACGGCGGATATCTTGCTGTTCACGGCAGGCATGTTCGGCGTTAACGCCGCGTTGATGGCCGTGCCTGAAGCGCTGGACGTGATGCGCTGGTTGGGTGTGGCGTTCCTCAGCTGGCTGGCGTTGCTGGCCTTCGCTCGTGCTGCGAAAGGACGTGATGCCCTGGATGCCAGGAAAGCGGATGTTTCGAGCCTGCGGACCGTGGTGTTGACCACCCTGGCGGTAACGCTACTGAATCCCCAGGTGTATCTGGATACCTTGTTGCTGATCCCTGCCATCGGCGCGCAACAGGCCAGCCCGCTGGTGTTTGTGGCCGGCGCCAGCAGTGCGTCTGTCATGTGGTTCTGCCTGCTGGCGTTCGGCGGGGCGGCGCTTTCCCCCTGGTTGTCGAGCCCCATGTCCTGGCGGTTCATTGATGGCGCTATTGGTTCCATGATGGCGATCATTGCCTTTCACCTCGCCAGCAACGGCCTGTCCGGGCCGGTGGCGTAAACAGCGCCCGGTCTCCGGGCCCGCCGGTTACTTTTCCAGCACCGTTCTGGTATGCTTCGCCGCCTTTAATTCGCAGCTTATGAACGTACCTTAATGAACGTCCCCACGACAGTTACGACGATCACTCCGCCCTAGCGTCCTGTGCTCCCAGGTTTACGTCCTGATTGAACTCCGGTAGTCACCTCATTACGACTACAACCGGTTTTTACGTCCCGAATTTGCCCTCTCTGACTGGATACCAACGATATGGTGAACAAGCTTAAAGCCGACTGGCTTTCCAATATACGCGGCGATTTGCTTGCCGGCATTGTGGTGGCGCTGGCGCTGATTCCCGAAGCCATCGCTTTTTCCATTATCGCCGGTGTGGACCCGAAAGTGGGTCTGTATGCCTCGTTCTGTATTGCTGTGGTGATTGCCTTCGTCGGCGGCCGCCCCGGTATGATCTCCGCCGCGACAGGCGCTATGGCGCTGTTGATGGTGACTCTTGTAAAGGAACACGGCCTGGAGTATCTGCTTGCAGCTACGCTGCTGACCGGGCTGCTGCAGATCGGCGCTGGCTATCTGAAACTCGGCGGCCTTATGCGCTTCGTGTCCCGTTCCGTGGTGACCGGGTTTGTAAATGCGCTGGCTATCCTGATCTTTATGGCGCAATTGCCAGAGCTCACGAATGTCACCTGGCACGTTTATGCCATGACCGCCGCCGGGCTGGGGATCATTTACCTGTTCCCGCTGGTGCCAGTCGTTGGCCGTATACTGCCATCTCCGTTGATTTGTATCGTCTCGTTGACCATCGTCGCGATGGTCTACAACATCGACATCCGCACGGTCGGTGATATGGGGCAACTGCCGGATACGCTCCCGATTTTCCTGTGGCCTGATGTGCCGCTGAATCTTGAAACCCTGATGATCATCCTGCCTTACTCCGTTGGCCTCGCCATTGTTGGCCTTCTGGAATCCATGATGACAGCCACCATCGTAGATGACCTGACCGATACCACCAGTGACCGTAACCGGGAGTGCAAAGGGCAGGGCGTTGCCAATATCGGCTCTGGCCTGCTGGGCGGCATGGCCGGCTGCGCGATGATTGGCCAGTCCATTATCAACATCAAATCCGGCGGCCGAACCCGGCTTTCCACGCTGACAGCAGGCGTCTTCCTGCTGGTTCTCGTGCTGGTGCTGGACCAATGGCTGGTACAGATTCCCATGGCGGCCCTCGTGGCCGTGATGATCATGGTGTCCATCGGTACCTTTAGTTGGGCGTCGATCAAGAACCTGAAAGAGCATCCTCTGTCCACTAACATTGTGATGGTCGTGACTGTTTTTGTCGTCGTCGCCACGCACAACCTGGCCTTTGGTGTGCTGGCAGGCGTGCTTCTGGCGTCCCTGTTCTTCGCCAACAAGGTGGGCCATTACATGCTGGTGACGTCTGACTTTGATGAGGCAACCGATACCCGAACCTACAATGTTGTCGGCCAGGTGTTCTTCAGTTCCTCGGAAAAATTCACGGAATCCTTTGATTTCAAGGAAGCAGTGGATAATGTGGTGATTGACCTGACCCGCGCGCACTTCTGGGACATTACGGCGGTGGGCGCTCTGGACAAGGCCGTTATCAAGTTCCGTCGTGAGGGGGCGGAGGTGGAGATTATCGGGTTGAATGAAGCCAGCGCCACCATTGTTGACCGCTTTGGGGTGCATGACAAACCCGACGCCGTTGACCAGTTGATGGCGCACTGACATGACACAAGCCAAGGAATTCAAAGACGTAACCGGTCAGAATAACAACCACAAGGATCACCAAGGCGAGGTTGAAATGCTACGAGTAGTTGCCTGTATCGACGGCTCCAGGGCTGCACCGGCGGTGTGTGATTACGCTGCCTGGGCCAGCAAGCACATGGGAACCCCGATGACTCTGCTGCACGTTCTGGATGAGGAGCGTTATCCAACGGAGCCAGACCTGGCCGGTAGCATTGGCCTGGGAAGCCGTGAACAACTGATGGATGAGCTTGCCGAGCTTGACCGAAAACGTTCCAAACTGGCACTTGAGCATGGCCATCACATGCTCGATGAGGCAGAGCTGCGGGTGAAGGAGCAGGGTACTGACGACGTAATCAAGCGCCAGCGCCATGGAGACCTCACCGAATCGCTGCTGGCCCTGGAGAACCAGACCCGTTTGCTGGTGATGGGGCTCCATGGCGAGAGCAGTTCAGACCGTGACGTACATGTGGGCAGTCAGCTCGAAACGGTGATTCGCAGTGTCCACCGCCCGATTCTTCTGGTTCCGGACGAGTACGAGAGGCCAAAGAGCGCCATGCTGGCTTTTGACGGCAGCGCTACGGCGTTCAAAGGCGTGGAACTTCTGGCGGGTAGCCCGGTACTGAAAGGTATGCCTATTCATCTGGTGATGGTTGGCGCAGACACCAATGACCGCTGGGAACAGCTCAAGAAAGCAGAGAAGATGCTGGGAGATCTAGGTTCCGACATCACCTTGGCAATCCGCGCCGGGGATGTAGAGCCAACGCTCCACGCCTACCAGGAAGAAAACGACATCGACATCCTGGTGATGGGTGCCTATGGCCATTCACGAATTCGGCAATTCCTGGTGGGAAGCACTACAACCACGATGCTGAAAACCGCGAAAAAGCCACTGGTGATCCTGCGCTAATGCTGAACCAACGGGGCTTTTTTGCCGGGCTGGTGTCGGCACGCCACGCTCTGCCGGGATTGCTAGTGCTGCTGATGTTACTGACAGGCTGCGCCGGCAGTTTACCGCCGGCCACTCACTCCGGAGCCGAAACAGCCATGCTGACTGACGACAGTTTCCTTTCCAGTCAGTCCCGGCGACGGTTGGCTGATGCGAGCGGTCAATCCGGTTATTACCTGCTGGATTCTGGTCAGGACGCCTTCCTATACCGAGCGGCTATGATTGAGGCGGCCGAACACCGTATTGATGCCCAGTACTACATCTGGAATCGTGATGATTCCGGACTGCATCTGGCCGGCCGGCTGCTACTCGCAGCGGACCGTGGTGTTAAGGTCCGGCTGCTGCTGGATGACTTTAACGCCGAGGGGATCGGCGAATTGTTTGCTTCCCTGGATACCCACCCAAATATTCATATTCGCATCTTCAACCCAGCCAGAAACCGCAGTGGCTGGGGCCGATGGGTATCGTTCCTGATGGATTTCCAGCGAATAAACCGCCGAATGCACAACAAGACATTTGTGGTGGACGGGACTGCGGGCATTGTCGGGGGTCGCAACATTGGTGATGAATATTTCGGCTTCGATGAGAGCCGCTATTTCAGGGATCGCGATGTCCTTGCCCTGGGGCCGGTGGTTGAGGGCATGGCGGATAATTTTCAAGCCTACTGGAGCAGCCCCTGGGCTTACCCCGCTTCCGATCTATACACATCCATGCCTACTGGAGCGGAATTGGCCGAGACGCTGGAGGGGCTTCGGCAGCAGGCCATCGCACAACCCCGGCTCCCCACCTCTGCCCCCACAGGAGCGGAGCAGGGCAGGTCTGAACTGACCAACGTGTTCAGCCGAATGACAATTGCTCAGGGGGAACTGGTGTTTGACCCTCCCCCTGAAAACATGGACGCGCCACCCGAAACGCCCAAACGGAGCGCACTGGCGTTGCAACGCCTGGCGCAGACAGCCACCCGGGAAATCCTGATCGAGTCCGCCTACCTCATTCTTGCCAGGGAACAGTTACAGGCCCTGGGGGCCAACGAGCGCCCGCAACTGGAGGTTGCCGCTCTGACTAACTCACTGGCCTCAAACGACCTGGTCACCAACCATGCCGGTTATGCCCGCTGGCGTCCCTACATGCTGGAGCAGGGCATAGACATCTACGAACTCAAGCCCGATGCCGAGGCTTGCCGGCAATGGCTGAGTGATGACGCCTTCTGCGCCACGGGCGAGGTCAGCCTGCACTCCAAATCTGTGGTTTTTGATCGCAGTACCCTGGTGGTGGGGTCTTTCAACGTAAACCTTCGCTCCATCTACCTCAACGGTGAAACCGTGTTGATTATCCACAGTGCCGAACTGGCAGAGCGTGTGGCGGCAGATATACGGCTGACCATGGCGCCCCGTAATAGCTGGGAGGTGGCCCTGGACGAGGACAGAGGTCTTCAGTGGCGCAGCGGTGAAGAGGTGTTCACCAGCGAGCCGACCGTCCATTGGTGGCGCCGAGCGAAGTCTGGTTTTCTGTCATGGTTGCCTATCGAGAAGTACCTTTAATCTGGACGGTGCCCGGCGTGTTGGACCGCCACAGTAATATTTACCCACTAGCGCCAACTTAAAATTGACCCCCTGAGGCAAAATGGCCGCCTAATCACACGATCAGAGCGGCGGCCGATGGTGACTCAGGAGACACTTGCGAAAACTCATAGGCTAGGAGTGTTTACTGCACCGGGATAAGTCCAGTCTGTGAGACTTTCCGGGTAGCTAAGGGGAATCCGGGGTCGTGGCCAGTACCTGGTACCGAAGGTAATAATCCATCAATCGATGATATTCCTCTGGCCATTCAGTATCGAATGGCCGGCTCTCTTTTGGCTGCCGACGGTTGAGCAGGGGATCATCTTCCTGCCAGGGATAATACTGTCCGGAGCTGTCATTACTGAACGCTCCATGCTCATTGATAGTGCGCTTCAGATTGAACCCCACGTTACTGACCCCGTCCGGGTCCAGCAGGTTCTCGCCACCGAGTGTAATATAGTCTTGGTCTGACAGGCTGAAATGATACAGCGTCGGGAAAATATCCCGGTGCGACCCGATGCGCATAGGGTCATACCTGTGTGACGTGTTTTCAAGGACCGGGTCCGGCACGTGCAGGAAGAATGGCACTGCATAAGTAAGACCATATTCCGTGGGCTCATGTGCACTCAGGTTCCGCACGCGGTGATCGCCGGATACCGCAATAATAGTCTTATCGCGAAGAGTCGATGACTGCTTGATACGCGTCATGAACTGCCCCAGCGCATCAGAGGCGTACTGAAAAGTCTCAAGAAGCGTCCTGGCCTGCCCGTCCTCATATTCGGCCCTGGCGGCAAGCCGGTTGCTGATTTCCGTCGGCCCGGGCTCATAGTTTTCCGGCACCTCGTAGGGTGAATGATTGGAGGTGGTCATAATAAAGAGCAGGGTGGGCTTATCTGCCTCTTCCATTACCTTGTTGGCAAACTGGAACAGAAAGCCATCTGGCACGCCCCAGGTACCTGAATATTCAGCCGCGTCCGGAATCGCCTCAATAATGTCATTTTCATCATAGACACGGTCAAACCCCTGGGCAGGAAGGTAGCTAGCCAGATTACGCCACATGCCATTTCCACCGTACAGGAACGCCACTTCATATCCTGCCTGCTTGTAGGGTAGAACAGCGGAACCTGGCAAGGCGGTATCTTGGGCCGAGGAATGACTGATGGTCGCCACGGGGCTATGAAACAGTGTCATTACAATGCTGTCGATCGTCCCTGAAGTGCCCGCCAAAAATCGCTGGAAAAGAAAACCGTCTGCGAAATGGGGGCGAAGGCTTCCTAGCAGATCGTTATCCGGGAGATCGTCTTCCACCATAATATTCATGCCCATACCTTCCATCATGGCAACTACCACATGGGGCGGGTTCTGTTGGAGGTAATTGTTTTCCGGCGTGTGGTAAACCGGGGTCGGCTGGCCGAGTACTTCCTCCATTTGGGCGCTCAGTGTGGCCTCAGCAACCGGCTCAAAGCGCCGCTGTTCCTGGTAGTCAGAGGTCGCCCAGTCCAGTGCCGTGAATACATTCGGGGTGATCATGTTCAGCGGTTTGTACTGGGAAACGCTGGCGTGATAGCGCTTGAGGGGATGGTTATCGAGGGTTCCTCGCGCTGTCACAAAGGTGGACAGAAAAATTGTGACTACCGCCAGTGACGTAACGCTCCAGTGCCAATAGGCTTGCGGGTTTATTCGACCCAACGGACTGTGGAGGAACCACCGGGAGGTGAGGTATGCCAGAGCACCGACAATGAACGCCACCAGAAAACCACGTACCACGGGATAGTCTTCCAAGATATTGACAAGCACTGCGGCGGAGTCGTCTTCCCACAGCCCGAAAACAAACAGGTCAATATGGCTACCATAGGTCGTGTAGTAATAAAAATTGCATATGCAACCGACCACATAGAGTGCTGCTACAACCGTATGATAGTGGACCGCAAACCTTAACCAGCGCTGATAAGCGCCATGAAACGCGGCGGCGACATAGCCGCTCAACAAAAGGGGTGAATAGACAATCGCAGTTACCTTGGCATCAAAACGCCCGCCGAAAAAGAAAGCCCTCCAGATGTCATCATCAACCCCTGTTTCTGGTAACACATCCTGTATATGCATAAAAAACAGGTAGCGTGAAACCATCAGTATGCTGAAGGAAAAGAGAAAGCACTTGAATAAAAACAGTGACAGATGACGAAAGCGGGATTGATATTTCATCTTGGGGAATAGCAACATGGATTAAGGGTCAGGAAAGCAAAAGCTGGCTCAACTACAGTCTTCCGCATGGTAACGGTCGTCGAACACCAGGGACATTTAGCATGGCAAGCAAGCACGTCTGAGCTATTCCATTGGGAGCAAACATTTTATCGCGAGAAATTGTCGGCTACTGTAACAATGTAACAGATCGATGTCAGTCAGGCGTCACTCCCAGCAGCCACGCCCGACGCCCACGCCCACTGGAAGTTATGTCCGCCCAGGTGCCCCGTAACATCTACCACTTCACCAATAAAGTACAGGTCAGACTTGTCCAGAACGGCCATGGTTTTGGAGGATAGCTGACGGGTATCCACGCCGCCGAGGGTTACTTCCGCCGTTCGATAGCCTTCGGTGCCGGCAGGTTTGATGGTCCATTGGTCCAGGGCGCGGGCCACCTGTTCTATGTCGCTGTTCTTGTAGCCCTGCAGTGGGCCGGCCCAGCCGTGAACGTCGTTCAGGGCCTGGGCGAAGCGTTTGGGCAGGTGTTGTGCAAGGTATTGGGCCACCGTGGATTGCGGTTTTGATTTCCGCAGGTCGTGCAGGTCCTGTTCTACATTGGTGGCGGGCAGCATATTGACGCTCAGGCTGTCGCCGGGGTGCCAGAAGCTGGAAATCTGCAGCATCGAAGGGCCACTGAGCCCGCGGTGGGTGACCAGCATCGGTTCGCGGAAATGTTCGTTGTTGCAATGCACGTCCACAGGGCAACTGACGCCGGACAGGGGCGCCAACTGTTCCTTCAGCTCCGGGTGCAGGGTGAAGGGCACCAGCCCTGCCCGGATTGGCAGTATGGCAAGCCCGAACTGTTTCGCAATATCGTAGCCAAAGCCGGTTGCGCCCATGGTGGGGATGGACAACCCACCGCAGGCGATGACCAGGGACTCACAGGTCAGGGTGCCGCTGTTTGTTTGTAGCTGGTAGCCGTGATCGACACCGCTGATTGTTTTAACGCTGGTTTTAAGTCGCACTTCTGCGCCAGCCCATTCGCATTCGGTGAGCAGCATATTGAGTATTTCCTTGCTGCTCTCCTTACAGAATAGCTGGCCGGCGGCCTTTTCCTCGTGCTCGATGCCGTGGCGTTCCACCAGGTCCAGGAAGTGCTGGGGGGTGTAGCGTTTCAGGGCGGAGATGCAGTAGTGGGGATTGTCCGAGAGGAAGTTGGCCGGCGTGCTGTTGAGGTTGGTGAAGTTGCAGCGGCCACCGCCGGACATGAGGATCTTCTTGCCGGGTTTGTTGGCGTGGTCGATCAACAGCACGCTGCGGCCACGATAGCCTGCGGTTAGAGCGCACATCAGGCCTGCGGCGCCGGCGCCTATGATGATGACGTCGTAGTTCTGGGTTGTCATGATTTGAAGTTACAGTGTTGGCTCTGGGAGTTCCGGCGCAGTATACATTTTTGCGAAGACGTTAGGGCAGTTGCACGGAACCTTCCATATAGAATGCTGCCTCGCCCGCAATGGCGACCCGGTCTCCCTTCAGTTCACACCGCAGAACGCCGCCTCTCGCGGACACCTGGCGTGCCAACAAGTGATCCTTGCCGAGCTTCTCGGCCCAGTAGGGCACCAGAATACTGTGGATTGAGCCGGTGACCGGGTCTTCATCAATACCGCCGCCGGGGGCGAAGTAACGGCTGACGAAGTCGCAGTCATTGCCAGGCGCAGTGATGATGACGCCAAGATTACCAAGTTCCTTGAGCTTGCGGATGTCCGGCTGCGCGGTTTTTACCGCCGCTTCGTCTCCGAGGACGATGAGATAGTTGGTGTCTTTGGGGACGAAAAACGACGTGTTCGGGCAGTCTTCCAGAGCTTCCAGGATCAGATCGGGCGTTGAGCATTCCTCAAAGGCAAGATTCGGAAAGTCCAGTTCGAGCCAGCCGTCGTCGGCCTGTTTCACTCCCAGGGGGCCGCTTTTGGACTGGAATCGGATTTGCTCCTTTTTCCAGCCCAGCTTGTTGAAGAGGACCCAGGCGCTGGCAAGGGTGGCGTGGCCGCAGAGAGGCACTTCTATGTCGGGCGTGAACCAGCGTATGTGAAAGTCTTCTTCTGCGTTATCAGGAAGGGGGACCAGAAAGGCCGTTTCCGAGAGATGATTTTCCAGCGCCATTTTTTGCATGGTGTCGTCCGGCAGCCATTCTTCAAGTGGCATGACGGCAGCGGGGTTTCCGCCGAAAACCTGGCTGGCGAACGCGTCGACCTGATATATCGGTAGTGTTTTCATTCCCTTTCCTTTCGCGAGATTCGATGAATGATAGCCAGAGTCACCATTCTCCGTTTATACAGACAACCATAACAGATTCAGATATTGTGATTTTGGACCGGTACAGACTTTTTTGTTCGACATCTGTGCTGGTGAGAATCTGTTTGATCTGTACTGCAGCCATTCTGGATTGATCTGGCAAGATGAACTTATGGGCATTCTCTATAATCAGGTAGCAGACCAGTTACACGCCTTGATTCGCGATGGGGTTTATCGCGAAGGCGAGCGGTTGCCTGGTGTTCGGGCGCTCAGCCGCCAGTTTGGCGTAAGCGTTTCAACGGTGCTGCAGGCACACCAGACGCTGGAGGCGCGAGGTTACCTGGAAGCACGGGAGCGCAGTGGCTATTTTGTGCATCTGCCCAGGCGGGATACGCCGGAGCCGGTGATGCAGAAGCACAAGGCCAAGCCGGTTCCGGTGAGTGCCCGTGATATGGCGCTTGATCTTTGCGCAGATGAGCAGAAGGTGATGGTGCCGCTGGCGGCTGCGATACCCCACCCGGATTTCCTGCCGGTGCGCCAGATTCAGCACGCCACGCTCTGGGCGGCTCGTCGTGGACTGGAAACGCTGGACTACGCTTTTCCTGGAAAGATCGAGTACCGCCGTCAGATTGCCCAGAGAATGGCTGCACTGGGCATCATCGCAACACCCGGGGATATCCTGGCCACCAATGGTGCACAGGAGGCTATCATCCTGGCCCTTCAGGCCGTGACTAAACCCGGGGATATCGTGGTTGTTGAGTCGCCTTCGTTTCCGGGCATCCTCCAGGCGCTGGACGTGGTCGGGCTTCGGGTCATTGAAGTGCCAACACACCCTTCGGAAGGGCTGAGCCTGGAGGGGTTGGAGCTGGCGCTGGAACAGTGGCCGGTGAAAGCATGCGTGGTGGTCCCTAATCACAGCAATCCCATGGGCGCGACGATGTCTGATCTTCGCAAGCAGCAGATGGTAAGGATGCTGGAGGCGGCAGGCGTTCCGTTGATTGAGGACGATATCTACGGCGATCTGTATTACGGCACCCATCGACCCAGACCGGCAAAAGTCTTTGACCGCACCGGCAATGTTATCTATTGCAACTCCTTCTCCAAGACCATTTCTCCGGGTTTACGGCTGGGATGGATGATGCCCGGAAAATATCTGGCCGAGGCTAGCCAACAGAAGTATTTCAGCAACCTGGGCACCGCGAGCGTGCCGCAGCTTGCCGTGGCGCATTTCCTGGAGCAGGGCGGTTATGATCGTTACCTTCGTTCTGCCCGGCAACGCTATCGCGAGGCGACGGACCGTATGCGTGCGGCAGTAGGGCGCTCGTTTCCCGAAGGTACGGCCGTCAGCCGTCCCCAGGGTGGTTTCGTACTGTGGGTTCAGCTTCCTGGCACAGTGTCCGGTACAGAGGTGTTTCGCCGGGCGCGGGAGGAGAATATCAACGTGGCCCCGGGCCTGATGTTCTCCACCACCGACAAGTACGAAAACTGCCTGCGACTGAACGGTGCCAACCCCTGGAGCGAGCGGGTTGAGCAGGCGATTGCGCGCCTTGGTGCCATTGCAACGGCTGTGGCGGCTGAGTCCCGGTCCTGACTCGGGACTATTTATTGCGCAGGTTCATCGGATCCAGCAGGCCGATGGCAACCGCAATGCCCGTAACGTCCGGCACGCGCTCGACGCCCAGCCGTTTCATTACGCGCGCCCTGTACAAGTCAATTGTCTTCACACCGATGTCCAGTTGTTCCGCTATTTCCCTGCTGGTGTATCCTTGTGCCAATGGCATGAATACATCCCGTTCCCGACGTGTGAGAGAAGCGACCAGCGTGTCAGTATGCTGGTCTCCACGTTGTTGGCTATTGGCTTTCTGATGTTCCTGAAGTGCCTGCTGGACGCTATCCAGAAGAAGCTGTTCGTTGAATGGCTTCTCAATGAAATCAAACGCCCCGGATTTGAAGGCGCGGACCACGATGGGGACATCCGCGTGACCAGAGAGAAAGATGATGGGAAGTTGCGAGCCCCGTTTCTGAAGCTCTTCCTGAACGTTCAGGCCGCCCAGGCCAGGCATCCGTATGTCGAGGACTACGCAGCCGGTATGCTCCGGATTAACGGCGTTCAGAAATTGCCTTCCATCTGTATAAGGCTGCACATGTAGGCCAACGGACTCCAGCAGCCACTGGGTGGACTCCAGCATGCCAGCATCATCGTCTACAACATAAACGGTATGGGCTGAATCACTCATCCTGATCTGTCTCCCAGGGGTTGCCGGATTCATTCTTCTTGCGGTGGGGGGGAGGGAAGCGGCATATCAGTGTCAGGCCGCCACCTTCGGCCGGTTGTGCGTCCAGAAAGCCGCCATATCCCTCAATAATGGAGCGGCTCATGGAAAGCCCAAGGCCAAGTCCCTGAGGTTTGCTGGTATAGAAGGGCGTGAACATGTGTCGCATGCCTTCCTCGTCAAGGCCCGATCCGTGGTCAGTCACCTTGATCAGGGTATCCTGCGTCGGTGTTACGCAGGTTTCAATCTTAATGTGGGATGGGGCGCTGTTATCCTGCCGGGCTTCGGTATTGGCGTCGATACCATTGCGAATCAGGTTGATAAACACCTGCTCGAGTAAGACCGGGTCGGCAATAAGTACAGGGTTGAGCGGCGTCAGGTTCTCCTGGATGACAACATTATGTTTGTCTGCATCCCATTGGCACAGTCGCTTGACGTTGGTTACCGCGTCATTAATGTTAACTGGCGCGGTGCGTTGCTGCCCCTTGCGTAGAAAGGCCCGCAGTCGCTTGATGACTTCCGAGGCACGGTTGGCATGATGGGTGATTCGGTGCAGACCATCGTCCACCCGCTCAAGGCATTCCGGGTTCTCCTGGGCCAGTTTCAGATAGCGCTGGCTTGCACTGGCAAAGTTAACGATAGACGCCAGTGGCTGGTTCATCTCGTGGGCGATACTGGATGCCAGTTCGCCCAGTGTCGCCAGGCGGGCAGTGTGGGCGAGTTCTTCGGCCAGGCGGCGGTTGTTTTCTTCGGACTTTACCCTTGCGGTAATGTCTCGCGAGACGCTGACGACCTCGATCACTGCTCCGGTGTAGGTTTCCCTGATTGCCCGGCTGGCAATTTCAAACCATCGCCTGCTGCCGTCCCGGTGGGTGATTTCAATGGTCATGATGGCGTAGCCTTCGTCCCGAAGCCGGTTACGGGCTTCTTCCACTTCGGTGCTGAAGGCATTGCTTCTGAATACCTCTTCAAGAGGTTTTCCCCTCAGCTCCTCAGGCCAGTACCCCAAAAGCCTCCAGGATGCCGGCGTGGCATCAATGAACCTGCCATCCGGTGCATGTCGGGAAATAAGGTCTGTGGTGTTTTCGGTAATCAATCGGTAAAGCCGGCTGGATCGGGTTGCCTTGTCCAGTTTCCGGATGTTGTCGGTGACATCCCGCCCCCGTGCCAGAACTTGGCGAGAGTCCTGGTCGGGAATGAAAGTCCATGACAGGGTGGCCGAATGCTGACGACTCTCCACGCCTTCAATAGCACGCCCCTGGGTAAGGCAGGCATTGATCAGAGCTGAGAAATTGACTGGTAGCAGTCTGATCGGGTTGTCGGTTCCGGTCTCCGCACACAGATCTTTCGCTGCCTGATTCAAGCCTAGCAGCTGGCCGTCGGAATCGAGTATAAGCCCTGCTTCAGGGTCGGAACTTGGGAGTTGAAAGGTTGTGATAGTGCTTCCCTGGTTACTTTTCATTGTTATATGGTAAATATACTATAATACATTGGTGTAATTTCTAGTATCGTTGCTATAAAATAGTATTCCGATACCAGAGATTGTAGCCCTTTCAATGGATTTCTTTAATACACCATAAGAATAATGACGCTTACAGGACCATAACAATGACATCGATTTTTGATCAGGGCCTCGAACCCGTCGGCGCCAATTACTCTGTCCTCTCCCCCATCGACTTTATTGAGCGCACCGCCAGTGTGTATCCGGACTATCCGGCAATCATACATGGGGCCATTCGCTATACCTGGGGACAGACCTATGAGCGGTGTCGCCGGCTGGCCTCTGCGCTTTCCAGCAGGGGCATCGGTCGTGGCGATACGGTGGCTGCGGTGCTTCCAAACATCCCGGCAATGGTGGAGTGTCACTTCGGTGTGCCGATGATCGGAGCAGTGCTCAACACCCTGAATGTGCGGCTGGATGCAGAAGCCATCGCTTTCATGCTGGAGCACGCTGAAGCCAAAGTGGTGGTGGCAGACCGGGAATTTGGCGGTGTTGTTCGAGATGCCATCAGTCGCCTGGATTCAAAGCCCCTGATCATTGATGTTGATGACCCTGAATACGGTGAAGGAATCCCGGTGAGTGACCTCGACTACGAAGCTTTCCTTCAGGAGGGTGATCCGGGGTTTCAGTGGAGCCTGCCGGAAAACGAATGGGACGCGATTTCCCTGAACTATACCTCGGGCACCACGGGCAACCCGAAAGGAGTGGTTTACCATCACCGTGGTGCCTACATGAACAGCCTGGGCAATCAGGCCGTGTGGTCAATGGGGCAACACCCTGTCTATCTGTGGACTCTTCCCATGTTCCACTGCAATGGCTGGTGTTTCCCGTGGACGGTTACAGCGCTGGCGGGTACCCATGTATGCCTGCGTCGGGTAGACCCGGAGAAAATCCTTCAATTGGTTCGTGATCATCAGGTGACCCACATGTGTGGCGCCCCCATCGTTCTCAATGCCCTGCTGAACGTGCCGGACTCCGCTAAAGCGGGCATTGACCACGAGGTGAAAGCGATGACTGCCGGTGCGGCTCCTCCTGCGCAGGTGATTGGGGCGATTGAGGAAATGGGCATTGCGATTACGCATGTGTACGGCCTCACTGAAGTGTATGGACCGGTGACTGTGTGTGCGTGGAAGTCTGAGTGGGATGAGAAAACGCTGGATGAGCGGGCCACGATCAAGGCGCGCCAGGGTGTGCGCTATCACACTCTGGCGGGCACGATGGTGGGCGATCCCAACACTATGGAGCCGGCGCCCAAGGACGGCAAAACCATTGGCGAGATATTCTTGCGTGGTAACACCGTGATGAAGGGCTACCTGAAGAATCCCAAGGCCACTGAAGAAGCCTTCAGCGGTGGTTGGTTCCACACGGGTGACCTCGCGGTATGGCACGAGGATGGCTACATGGAAATCAAGGATCGCCTGAAGGACATCATTATTTCCGGGGGCGAGAATATTTCCACCATTGAGGTCGAGGACACGCTGTACCGCCACCCAGCGGTGCTCGAAGCGGCTGTCGTCGCGCGCCCGGATGACAAATGGGGCGAAACCCCCTGCGCGTTTATCACCCTGAAGCCGGAAGCCAATGACGTGAGCGAAGAAGACCTCATCGGTTTCTGTCGTGACCGGCTCGCTCGTTTCAAGGTGCCCAAGACGGTCGTGTTCACAGACTTGCCAAAAACCTCGACCGGCAAAATTCAGAAGTTCGTGCTGCGCGACCAGGCAAAAGCGCTTGGTTGATCTGACTCTCCCATAGCCCGAACCCCGGGCCAGGAAACCTTCAACACAAAAACAACATCAGGTGCGGGTGATTCCGCACCAGGAGACGACTATATGCAACTTTACCACCGTAAGAACGGGGAAGAGCAGCCGTACTGGCCGGCCGGCCCCTTCAAGATCCGACTGCCGTTTGTCCATTACCGTTGGGAATTCGCGGAAATGGTCCAGGGCCTGATCATGTTCGTGGTCAGTCTCGCGATGATTCCGCTCCTGGAGAAATACCTGGGAGTGCCCTACGATGTTGCGCTTGCCTATGTAGTCATCTGTGGCATCGGTTTCATGCTGCCAGCGTTGTTAGGTGTCCCGCTGGTGCCAGGGTGGATCACGCCGGGTATCCCCGTCGTACTGCTGTTTCTGGGCGATTACGAACCTGGTCCTGAAGCGATTCAGGCACTGTTTGCGCTGCAGTTCCTGGTATTTGTTATTTTCCTTGTCCTGGGGATCACCAGGCTGGGTAGCAAGCTCGTGGAGCTGATTCCCCGTTCCATGAAGGGCGGCATTATCATCGGTGCCGGTATCGCCGCATTGATGGGCGAGATCGAAGCAGGTGGGCGACTGGCTGAAACCCCCATTTCCCTGATTGTGGGCGGACTGGTCTGTCTGTATCTGATGTTTTCTTTATCTTTCAAAGGGTTCGTCGACACCAGCAACATTGCCCGCAAGATTGCGAACTACGGAATGGTCCCGGGAATGGTAGTCGCCATCCTGGTGGGTTTTGCCACCGGTGAGTATGCCGTTCCAGACGTGGAGTGGGGCATTACCAAACCGGCGTTTGATGAACTGTGGAACTATCTGCCGTTTGCCGTTGGGTTTCCCGATGCGGAAGTGTTCATGTACGCCATTCCGACTGCGGTGATCGCCTATGTCATTGCCTTTGGCGACGTCGTAGTTGGGCAGTCGTTGATGAACCGGGTGGATCACCTGCGAAAGGATGAGGACATTGATAACAGCATTGATCGTGTACATCTGGTGACGGCTATCCGCAACGGCGGACACGCTTTCTTTGCGCCATACCCCGGTCTTGCCGGCCCTATCTGGACGGCGGTTACCGCTACCATGGCTGAGCGTTATAAATATGGCCGTAACGCCATGGATTCCATCTACAGCGGTGGTGGTACGTTCTGGGTTACCGGTTTCATTGCCTTGTTTGTACTGCCGTTGGTGAGCTTCTTCCAGCCGGTATTGCCGATTGCCTTGTCGTTGACTCTGCTTCTGACTGGCTACATCTGCCTGATGGTAGGGCTTGAGCAATTAGAGAACAACACTGAACGTGGCATCGCCGGTACCATGGGGGTGGTTCTGGCAGTCTATGGAGCGGGTTGGGGGTTGGCCACCGGTGCCGTGCTGTATTTTCTTATCGAGCGCACAAAACTGCTTGGATTTACCGCCGATCCGGAAGCGCCGGGTGTTAAGGCAGCGGAAGAACATTAAGCCACCAGCGTCTGATCTGTTTGAACGCACGTTACCTTTATGTGTCCTTGGAGGCATCGGCTTGGCCATGCCTCCTTTTTTTGTTCTGACAAATTGTCATATTGTGACAACTTGTCCGCTTTTTTGAATTGCCACCTTCCTTCTGCGTTGAATTCGGGTCTAAACTGAAGCCTCTGATCAATTTTCGTACGCGACGTTGCCGCTGTACGGTGAATGCCGCTCCATAACCACAATAAACCGGAGGCAGTCATGACCATCAGTTCCACGCCCGAAGGCGTTTCGGTTGCACCCCGACACATGCACTTCGATATTGCCGACGACCTCAAAACCCTGTGGCACGGCAACGACACCTTCCGCACGGCATTCTTTAACGCGCTTTCGCTCCAGTTTCCCGATGGTGAACAGCAGTTTATCAATGCGGTTCGGCTCTACCGGGATAAGGTGGACGATCCCAAACTGAAGGAAGAGATTCGCGGGTTCATTGGCCAGGAAGCGCTGCATAGCCGGGAGCACAAGCATTACAACGAAGCGTTGAAGGCTCGCGGGTACAACATTGATGCCATTGATGAGCGATTCCGCAGGCACATGGCGTGGGTGGGCAATCTGCCGCCCAGTCGCCAACTGGCCGGAACCTGCGGCGCCGAGCATTACACAGCGGTTCTGGCGAATGCCATTCTCCGTCATCCGGAATGGATGGACGGAGCCACACCGGGCATGGAAAAGCTGTGGCGCTGGCACGCCATTGAGGAGACCGAACACAAGTCGGTGGCCTTTGATGTTTATCGACACTGCGTTGGCAATGAGCGCGTTCGCCGGATCGTATTCCTGTTTGTGACGTGGAATTTCTTCAAGTACACCTTCCTGAACACCTGCAGTCTGCTAAAAACCGACGGCAAGTTGTGGAACCTGGGTACCTGGATCGGCGGCATTAACTTTCTATGGGGTAAACCGGGTGTGTTGCGCAAGTGCATGCCGGACTTCCTGGCCTATTTCCGCAAGGGGTTTCATCCGTGGCAACAGGATAACCGTGAACTGATCGAGAAAAACCTCAACGAACTCGAACTGAAGCCATCAGCTCGCTAGCAGGGTGCTGAAATGTTGATCGCTTTGTGTAAGACTGGGTGCTGAAAAAATAATGAGAATAAAATGAAGGGAAGCAACCGGCTGAAATAGCTTCCCATAGCTGGAGGCCCCATGCGCGTTGGTCTTATCGTTGATTCTGCATGCGATCTGCCCTATGAGTTCAGTCGCAAGCACAATCTGTTTGTCCTGCCGGTCACTGCTGTTATCGACGGCCAGACCTACATCGACGAGCACGAGCCGGTCAGGACCCAGGAGTTCTACCAGAGCGGCCTGTTGCAGAAGGGCCACCACGCCGAAACACACGCCTTCTCCGCCGAACAGATCCACGACCTGTTCATGGAAAAAATTGTCACGGAATTTGACGTCGCCATCTGCGAGACGGTCACCCGTTCCCGCAGCCTGATTTTCCAGAACGCTACGGAAGCTATGAACAGTGTGATGGGGCACTATCATGAGGCCCGTCACGCCGCCGGGCGTGAGGGCAAGTTCTCCATGCGGGTGATTGATAGCAAGCAGATCTTTGCCGGCCAGGGGCTGCTGGCGGCTCACACCCTTCGCCTGATTGAGCAAAAGCTATCGAAAAACGCCTTACGCAATGAAGTCGACACGTTTACCGACAAAATCTATACCTGCGTAATTCCCCGCGATCTGCACTACATTCGCGAGCGTGCACGGCGGCGCGGTGACAAAAGCGTGTCGGCCCTGGTGGCGTTTCTCGGCAAGGCACTGAACATCACCCCGGTCATTTTTGGTCAGGGCGCTGAAGGGCAACCCGTCGCCAAAACCCGAAGTTTCGACGTGGCAGTGGAGAAAGTGATGAATTACGCCACCGCGAGGGTCGAGGCAGGCCTGTTGACGCCCTATGTCAGCCTTTCCTGCGGCCTGACCTGGACTGACATTGAGGACCTTCCGGGGTTGAACCGCCTGCGTGATGCCTGTGAAAAAAACGGTGTTGAGCTGTTACTCTCCCAGATGGGGATTACCAGCAGCATATACATTGGCCCCGGTAGCCTGTGCCTGGCGCTTGCCGCAGAACCCCACGAATTCAGCGATTTCCAGTAGCCGGGACTATCGGGCGCCCAGGCACCACCTCCCGTTTCTTGGCCCACTCGCACACAAAAGGCTGTATCTTCGGCAAACGCAGCCGGTCGGGCTTCGTGTTAGCCTCATGTCGTTCTCAATTCAGAAGCCCACTTCCAGACTGCACCGGACCCCGATTATGACCAAAGGTAAAACGGATCTCGCCAATGCGTTGTTCGAGCAACACGTAAAACACGAACTGGCTTCCCTGAAAGGGGCCAAGTTGCGGCGTTTTCTCGAAACCGAAGTGGATGAACTGTTTGACTATGCCGGGGCCATCACCTTGAACCGGCTGACCTCGGCGGAACAGGTTATGGGCGTGATCCAGCGTATTGTGATCGACATGGAACTGGATGCCGGCATCCCGGAACTGGCAGCGGAGATGGCCACGGAAGTGCTGAATGCCCCGGTTCAGAAAACCTCGCGGCTGCGGGATATTATCACCCGGGAGCAGGCCACCGGGTTCCTGGAAGAAGCCCTTGAGCTTCGGCATCAGCGGGAGCGGGTGATCAGCGAGATCATGGCTCACCCGGTCTATCAGGAGCTGGTATCCAATGTGGTGTATCAGGGCGTGGTGAACTACCTCTACGAGGACAACCTGATTACCAAGAGTGTTCCCGGTGTCGGCTCGATGATGAAGTTTGGCAAGCGCATGGCCAACAGAGCGGTTCCGGGACTGGATGAAACCTTTGAGCGCCGTTTCAAGGCCTGGCTGTCCGACAGCCTGCCGGGGCTGATCAGTCGGAGTGAACAGTTCCTGAACAATGCTCTGACCGATGAGGAGCTGCGCGACAGCGTGATGGCTGTGTGGGTTTCGCTGGAAGACCGCACTATTGAAGAGCTGCACGAAGGGTTAGGGGATGTGCAGCTCCAGGAGTTTGTGGTGTTGGGGTACGAGTTCTGGCTGCAGTTTCGCCAGACGGCGTATTTCGAGGGTTGCGCCAGGGCGGTGGTGGAGCACCTGTTCACCCTGTATGGCGAAAAACCGGTGATTGAGCTATTGGGCGCGGTTGGGGTCGACCGCGATGTGGTCATGGCGGAGGTGGATGCCTACGCACTTCCTGTGATAGACGTGCTGCGGGAGGAGGGGTATCTTGAAGCCCTGATCCGTCGTCGTCTTGCGCCGTTCTACAAGTCGGCCGCGGCGAAAAAGATTCTGCAGCAGGAGAGCTGAGCACTCCTGCGTTGGTGTGGGGTGTTTGGCAATGCTGGTACCAAATGAGCTGTTCTGGGCCTATCTGGTGGCCATCTCGCTACTGACTGTCACGCCCGGGGTGGATACCTTGCTGGTAATGCGGAACGCCGGGCGGGGTGGGCTGAAGCATGGTTTGCGGGATGGCTGTGTAACCAGCGTGGGCATCTGCTGCGGGCTATTTATCCATGCCACTCTGTCGGCTTTGGGTATTTCAATGCTGCTGGTGGAGACGGCCTGGGCGTTTACCGTGGTCAAATGGGCAGGTGCCTGCTACCTGATCTGGCTGGGACTGAGCTCGCTGCGTCAGGCCATGGCCCGCGTCCCCGCAAAATCCGATGGGCCATCGATATCGAGCGCTGAGCCCCCATTGATGAAGCCGGTATCAACCTGGGTGGCGTTTCGCGAAGGCCTGCTGTCGAACGTGCTGAATCCGAAAACGGCGCTGTTCTATATGGCGTTGCTTCCTCAGTTTATCGATCCCGCCGGCAACGCATTCCAGCAATCGCTGTTTCTTGCGGCGGTTCACTTTGTGCTGGCGATGGCCTGGCAATGTGGGCTGGCGCTGGTGGTGGTCAAATCCCGCAGACTTGGCGTGGGGCAGGGTGTAAAGCGCATGCTGAACGCGCTGACCGGAGGCTTCTTCGTCGCTATCGGAGCAAAACTGGCGACGCAGTGAAGTGGTGATGCATGAAAAAGGGGAGCCGAGGCTCCCCTTTTTTGATCGCAATGCGCTGAAAGCTGCTATTACTTTTCGAGGTACTGCAGCTTGTCCGGCTTGCCGTCCCACTCTTCGGCTTCAGGCAGCGGGTCTTTCTTTTCGGTGATGTTGGGCCACTTGCCAGCCAGGTCGGCGTTGAGCTCCACAAACTGGGCCTGATCCGCAGGCAGCTCGTCTTCCGAGAAAATGGCCTCAGCAGGGCACTCCGGCTCACACAGGGCGCAATCGATGCACTCATCCGGATCGATTACCAGAAAGTTCGGGCCTTCGTAGAAGCAGTCAACCGGGCATACTTCCACGCAGTCCGTGTATTTGCACTTGATGCAGTTATCAGTAACGACAAACGTCATAGTCAGTTTCCTGGTCCAGTAGTCAATCTCATCAGTGTAATAATAATTGCGCGATATTGTATTGAGCGGCCTGCCCTGTCGCAAGCGCTGAGGCGCACTATCGTTATTACACAGATCAATTCTGCCGCTGAGTTCCGCTATTTCCCCAGCAGTTCTTTCAATTCGTACAGTCGGTTAAGGGCATCCCTCGGAGTCAGTCCGTCCACATCCAGGTCGGCAAGGCATTCTTCCACTTTGCTGGGCTCCAGGCTGGCGAACATGTCTGCTTGCATAACCGGCTCGCTAACACGGGCGGAGCGCGGCTGCTTTTCAGGTTCAGCCGGCGCCAGGGCGGTATGACCGGCTGCTGGCCTGGCTGGTGCCGCACCGCCTTCAAGGTGGGAAAGCTGCTCCTTGGCGTTGCGAATCACGTCCTGAGGTACGCCTGCCAGTTTTGCGACCTGCAAACCATAGCTCTGGCTGGCTGGGCCGTCATGAACATTGTGCAGGAACACGATGGTGTCGTCGTGTTCCGTGGCGGTCAGGTGGACGTTAACAGCGTGCTCAAGATCGTCGGCCAGTTGCGTGAGCTCGAAATAGTGGGTGGCAAACAGGGTGTAGCAGCGAATGTGTTTGGCCAGGTGTTCCGCTGTCGCCCAGGCCAGGGACAGGCCATCAAAGGTGCTGGTGCCGCGCCCCACCTCGTCCATCAGCACCAGGCTGTATTCCGTGGCGTTGTGGAGGATGTTGGCGGTCTCAGTCATTTCCACCATGAAGGTTGAGCGGCCGCCGGCGATGTCGTCTGACGACCCCATGCGGGTGAAAATACGATCCAGTGGCCCGATGACCACACGGTTGGCGGGCACATAGCTGCCGGTGTAAGCCAGCAGGGCTATCAGTGCTGCCTGCCGCATGTAGGTGGACTTACCGCCCATGTTGGGACCGGTGATCACCAGCATGCGCCGTTGCTGGTCCATCAGCAGATCATTGGGCACGTAGGGATCGCTCAGCAGCTGTTCCACTACCGGGTGGCGGCCTTCTTCGATATCGAAGCCGGGCGTGTCGCTGAATTCCGGGGCATTGAAGCGCAGGCTGGTGGCCCGCTCGGCAAAGTTGCTGAGCACATCCAGCTCTGCCAGGGCCTGGGCAGCGTCCTGCAGGGGTGCCAGTTCTGCGGCGACGGTTTCCAGCACCTCGTCGTACAGGGCTTTCTCCCGTGCCAGTGAGCGGCTCTTGGCACTCAGGGCCTTGTCTTCGAATTCTTTCAGTTCCGGTGTGATAAAGCGTTCGGCGTTTTTCAGAGTCTGGCGGCGGATGTAATCCACTGGCGCCTGTCCGGATTGCGCGCGGGTGATTTCGATGTAGTAGCCGTGCACCCGGTTGTAACCGACTTTCAGCGTGCTGATCCCGGTGCGCTCGCGCTCGCGAGTCTCAACGTCCAGCAGGAACTGGCCAGCGTTCTCGCTGATATTGCGCAGTTCGTCCAGCTCTTCGTCAAAACCGTCGCGGATAACACCGCCATCCCGGATGACCACCGGCGGGTTGTCGATGATGGCCCGTTCCAGCAAGTCCGATAATTCGGGGTGCTCGCTAATGGTCGTGGCGAGCTTGACGACATGGTGGGAGTTGATCGGTGTCAGTGCCTTTTGTAAATCCGGCAGGCTTAGAAAGGCATCCCGCAGCCGTGCCAGATCCCTTGGGCGCGCTGAACGTAGCGCCACGCGGGCCAAAATCCGCTCGATATCACCGATGCTTTTCAACAGGTCATGAACCGGCTCATAGTGAAAGCCGTCCAGAAGCGCTGAAACCGCCTGTTGGCGTTGTTCCACCACGGTAATGTCCCGCAAGGGCCGGTTAAGCCATCGTCTTAATTGGCGTCCTCCCATGGCCGTCGCCGTTCGGTCCATCACCCAGGCCAGGGTGTGCTGGGTGCCGCCCATGAGGTTGGTGTCGATTTCCAGATTGCGGCGGCTGGTGGCGTCCAAAATCACCGCTTCCTCGCGCCGCTCGCGGCTGAGTTTACGTATGTGGGGCAGGGCGGTGCGCTGGGTTTCTTTGGCGTATTGCAACAGGCATCCGGCAGCGCAGATGGCCAGCGTGAGGTCTTCGCAGCCAAAGCCGGTCAGATCACGGACCTGCAGCTGCTGGGTAATAACGCGGCGGGCGGTGTCGGACTCAAACAGCCAGGGGCCCTGGCGACGGATACCGGTATAGCCGTCCAGTACGTCCTGATAAGGGAAGTCTTCACTGATCAGGATCTCCGCTGGTCGCAGGCGCTGGAGCTCCCCCTGCAGGCCCTCCAGATCGTCCAGTTCAGACACGGTAAACCGTCCGCTGGAGATGTCGAGGGAGGCAAAACCGAACTGCTCCCGGTGGCTGTAGATGGCGACCAGAAGGTTATCCCGGCGGTCCTCAAGGAACGCATCGTCGCTCAGCGTGCCCGGCGTCACAATGCGCACCACCTTGCGCTCTACCGGCCCCTTGCTGGTCGCCGGGTCGCCAATCTGTTCGCAAATGGCGATGGATTGACCGGCACGAACCAGACGTGCAATGTAGCCTTCAGCGGAATGGTAAGGAATGCCCGCCATGGGAATCGGGCTGCCTCCGGATTGCCCACGGGCCGTCAGGGTGATATCCATCAGTTCGGCGGCTTTCTTGGCATCCTCGTAGAACAGCTCGTAAAAGTCCCCCATGCGGTAGAACACCAGTTCATTGGGGTGTTCGCCCTTGATCTTGAGGTATTGCCTCATCATTGGGGTGTGGTGGGACAGATCGGTCTGGGCTGCTGACATGAACGGTTCCGGATCCATTGGCTTTATGTGGAGGCAGGGATTGTAAGAAAATAACCGCCATGATGAAACGAAGGAGAGCATTATGCCACTGACCGATGAAGCATTGGCGGAGGCGGGCACGCAATTGGCCGAGGCATTGAAGCAACGCGAGCTCACGATTGCCACCGCCGAAAGCTGTACTGGCGGCTGGGTTGCCAAGGTATTAACGGATCGCGCGGGCTCATCTTCCTACGTTCTGGCGGGACTGGTGACCTACAGTAACGATGCAAAACTGTCTCTTATACACATCTCCGAGCCCACGAGACTAGGCATGATCTCG